>Ga0123356_10000006_pt1 | contig 247371 bp, 260 predicted proteins | sample TergutEmb28metaG_2_FD_92546 | JGI IMG/M metagenome (GOLD analysis project Ga0123356, IMG submission 92546) | Embiratermes neotenicus P3 segment gut microbial communities from Petit-Saut dam, French Guiana - Emb289 P3 | ecosystem: Host-associated > Arthropoda: Insects > Digestive system > Gut ... | reverse complement strand
ATCTCAAATTAATCTTCAGGTAAATAGTTGTGTTGTTCAATTTTCAAGGTACGTATCAGAAAATCTAAACATTTTCTCGAAAACTGCCCCCACTCAAGGGGACAGCTTTATCATCATAGCACAAAAAAAATCTCTTGTCAACATATTTTTTTCAAAAATGTCAAAAAAAGATAAAAATTTTAATTAAATATAGAATATTCCGCTCACAATCAGCATATACAAGTTTAATTTAAAACACACGGAAGCGTGTAAAACTGCATAATTGCCAAAGCACCGCATGATACCCTTTTTCGGTAATCGCATGAACTTCACTCACATACAAGCTTTTCAGCTCACCGAAAGTGTTCTTCAGCTCCCCGCCGACATCGACAAAATAAACACAACCATCCCGCAAATCAACAATCGCCTGCTCCAGAGCAGAATTATACTCGTCAATCTCACTGTTATCCCCAAGAACAGGCACAGCGGAAACCACAATAATATTCGCCTCGGGAACAAAAGCCCTTATACTTTTTATATAGGCGATGTAATCGTTTAACTCCGTTGATGAACCGAACATCAAAACAATATTCTCCGAACCGGAATTAATCAAAGGTGTTATTTTATTGAACTCGTTGTCAACAATCACATTTTGTACCAACCCCAAATCAGCCAGCCCCGAAACGTACTTATCCCCCGCAAAAACCGCCTGATTCAGAAACGCTTCATCTTCAGCCGTAAAGCTGTAGGTTCTGTACACCTCGCCCAATTCTTCAATAAAGGTGGCAGTTGTTACGGTAGTCTCGGTGGTGGTGACAACCGACCTTCTGTCAGAAATATCGGTGCAGGCGGTCAAAAAAACAACCGCAAAGACTATTGGTATAAATCTCATTAGCACCTTAATCTCCCTTCCCGTACCAGAATTGTCAATGCTCTCTCTCGAAATCTACATATTCCAAACAATCATTTAAATGAATTTCTATTGGGGAAACCGCTCTCAATATTTCCAACAATTCATCAGTTTTCACTGTGTTGTTATGACCTTCTGCTATTTCAAATATTTTATTTTTATGGGATATTGTTGTGTGAGTAGAACCTAAGTACACAGAGTTTTTATTTAGCTTTTTAACCCTTATGTTATCGGCAATCTTAATAATTCTCTCATAATCCTTATCCGATAACAACACTTTTTCATATATTTCTATTTTCTTAAAATCTTCAAATTCGTTTAAATTTTCAAATTTAAACGAAAAATTGCTTTCCAAAAAAATCTCCATTGTTTTATCTTTATGGACAATAATATCACACGTCATACCATTTGTGTTATCTGAGTAAGAAGAATAAACCAAAGAAACATTATCATCTTCCTTTAACGCCGGAACCGTAATAATAACTGTTGCAAGTGCAACAAATATAATCACAGAAATTATTATCAATTTTTTCATAAACTCGCTCCCTTTCCCGTAGGGGCTGAACATAAGAGATTGATAAATCGACCTCCTGTTCGCCCGACTCTCCCGCATCACCCTGCACAATCATCAAAAATTGAACCACTCAAATTTTGACTTTAAGAATTCTCTGTATTCGGGTTGCAGCACTGCACTATTATACTCTGTCTTAATTGTTTTCTCAATCCAATCTAACATATCTTGATTATTATCTTCATATTTCTGTAAAACGATTTCGCCGTTTCCAATCGCTTCCAATATTGCTTCATATGCGTCGGGAACATATTCGCAACCAGCAACCGCCACTTCGTTCTCTGATGTAATTGCATAAGGAATATCTTCTTGAATACAATAATTCTTTATATACTCTACCGAATAAATATATCCGCTTTCACCTTTATAAGTATCAACAGTAGCGTTCGGGTAGTATTCTTCTAATCGTAGTATACCGTTTTCTGTAAAACCGTAACTCCCCCATGTTTTATATTTTCCTATGTGTTGAAATCCTATACTCTTGCAATGTTTTTCTATTGCGTTACTTAAATAAACAAGAACATTCTGACGTTTTTGAGAAAAATAAACTAACGGTTTCCCGTGATTTGAAATTTGAGGTTTTAATATAGTTAAATCGGGGATTTTTGAAGCGTGAAAAAGCATTGTCTTTCCTTTCCCATGGGGGTGGTGACGATAATGAGGATATTCAATCCGCTCTGTCCACCCGGTTTATCCCCTCAAAACGATTACCTGTTATTTTTCATTAATTTGAAAACGCCGGCAACAACAAAAAACACTAACAACACCACACACGCAATAACAAATTCATAAAAAAGTATAATCATTGTAGCCAAATCCGGCGAAAAAAATGTCTTGGTTGTAATGCCGTAATTAACATAATGTATTATTATGCTTAAAATGCTTGATGAAAAACTGAAAACAACTCTCTTAATTATTGTTACATTTTTAATAATCAGATTAAGAACAATAAGATATAAGGGTACAACAACAGCATTAAATATAATGGAAAACGTCGAAACATACTCCACTATGCTTTCAAATTTAATGCCTAAAATCCAAAAAACAATGGTTAATAAACAAACAGCCGGAGGAATAAAATAATAAATTATACTTTTGTTTTTCACTCGAACCTCCATATCATCAAAAATTGAACCACGCACACTGTCCGTATTTTTCCGTAAAAACCGGCGACGACTTCCAACCGTTAACCGCCTCATAAATCACAGAAAACTCGAGCAATTCCACAAACTCGGACGGTTCATCGGGAAAAATCCACTTATTTAAATACTTTATAAAATCATTCTCGTTATAGCATAAGCAACCGTCAATCCGATATTCCCCCGCATCGGGGCTGTTCGGCAACCATTTATTGCAAAACTCCAAGCAATACTCCTGTAAATTATCTGCCACAACATCGGGAACAGAAAAAACAGACGGTACACTGTCCGAACTTAACAAAACATATTTCATAAAATCACCCTATTTAGCTTTACACACAAAAATAATCTCACGTCCACCGGGCGGCGACTTGTCATACCATGAAAACTCTTCAAAAATTTCCATTCCCGCCTTTTCAATAACCCTGCGAAGCTGTTCGTTGTAATAATACTTCATTTTAAATTCATCGGTCACATACTCTTTTTTACCGTCAGGATAAGTAATCTCAAACTTATAACGAGGATAAATAACCTGATTATCCACATCAATTTTATCACCGCTGTGCCACTTCATAACATAATTCCCGGTTAATTCATCTGACTGCTCCCATTGAACAGCTTCACAAAAGCACCAACTCTCGTCCATTACAGGGCGGGGGTTGAACACATTAATTATAAAAATGCCGTTTGTGTCTAAGTGCTTGCGAACACAAGCAAGTGCGTTTTCTATATCGTTATCGTCCGTCAACGCTTGAAACGCTCTGAACGGAGCGATAACCATTGCAAATTTACGTTGAAGGTTAAAATCAGCCATGTTCTCGTGAATAAGCGTTATTCTGTCCGCAAGTTCCGGTTGTGTTTTCAGTTTTCCTCGGAACACCTCAAGCATTTGCTCGGACAAGTCAACCCCTGTAACACTAACCCCCTCTTTTGCAAGGGATAATGCGACTCGCCCTGTTCCGCAACCGAGTTCTAACACCTCACCTTTTTGTTGATTAGCGTATTCAATATAAAAAGGAATATCGACCGTAAGGTTATCACGGTTATCCATATCATACAACCAAGCAGAATTTCTGTATATGTTTTTCATTTTCACATCTTCCTGTAGGGGGCGATGCCTACATCGCCCCGCTCGCCTTGAAACATTGGTTTCCCCCGTAGGGGCTGAACATAAGAGTTTGATAAATCAACCTCCCGTTCGCCCGTTATCTTCGACTAATACTTCTTCTTTTCCAATGCTCTTTAACTCCGTTATACTTATCACCTTTTTTAATAACAAAAGGCTTAATCCCGAAATTAAATACAATAGAATTCATCACAGCGTTTCCCACATATGGCGGTTTCTCTTTTGCGATTGAATTATACAAGCAATTACTTTTCCTCTTTATTTCGGCTTTTATTCTCGGCGATGAAAGCGGGTCACTGTTAAAAGGCAGTTTGACGATAATTTTATCAAACCGCTTTGCACCCGAAAAAACGAACAGCTTCTTTAATGCTTTAACAACTGCACCGCCGTCAGCGTTTTCATAGGTTACAACACCCATTGTATACTTTCCTTTCATTAATTGCTCTATCACAAAATGCCCTCTGTCAATGAAAGTTTTCAACTGCCCCGAAATACTGCTTGCATATGTAGGAGTCCCGATTATAACTCCGTCGGCATTACTAATTAACCCGGACAGCATTTCTGCATCGTCCTCAATGTGACAGACCCCGCTTTTATAACACCCGCAGCAGCCTAAACAAAAACCAAGATTTAAGTCAGACAGATTTATATTATCTATTTCAACATCATCTCTTAAAGAAAGGTTTTCGTTTATTTCATTGAGTATTTTTGCTGTTGCACCGTTTTTTCTTGCACTTGAGTTAATTATAACTATTTTCATATTTGTTTTACTCCGCTTCAAACTCCGGACACTTCTCCTCATTCGACAAATACTTCTCCGGCTTTTCTCCGAGCATCGCACAGTCAAGTAAACCCATGTTAAACACACAGTCAACACACTGGGGCGAATGAATCACATTTACGCTTTGCCCGTCGTCGATAAAGCGTTCCTTGTCTTGTAAATTTTCATTATTCATGGTTTATTTCTCCTTAAATTAATTCTGTTAATTATTGTCGTCGTTGTCTTGTATAACCTTTATGAAAATCTCTATACCGTTATAGGTATATTCCTCACGGAACTGTTTGCGTCTGACCTCATCTTTTCCGCTGACCTCGAAATCCTTATTTCTGTTGATGCACGCCCCCATAATCTTATACCTTGTGTTGCGTTGGAAGATTACCTCGGTTTCCTTGTAGTTATCGGTGCGGAACAGCCTTGTACCCTCATCGCAAAGCATGGTAATCATAACGGGATGGTCTCTGAAGCATATATCAATTCTGTAACCCGCACTCATATAAGCGTCGTCCTGCAGAATAGTTCCCGCTTTTTTGTTAATCTGGTCAACCATTTCCTCATTACCCTCACCAAGCTTATTGAGGTCAACCTTAATCCCCATTGCATGAAGGAGATAATCCGATTTTACCATTCTGAATAAGCGTGTTTTCTCAGTAAGTGTATCAGAAATGCAAGCCTCGTCCATAAAACCGATTAGCTTCTCCTGTTCTTCCTCTATTTTGAAACCATCGAGATTGCCATTCGCTCTTAAATGCCTGCCCTTAGCACGAATATAATTGTTAAACCCACTGTAGTTTTTAGATTTAACATATCCTATTTCCGTGTCATAAATGAGTGTGCCTATTTCCTTTTCTCTGGAGTCACCTTCTTTTGTTTTGGCTATGTTGTATATGTTCTTCAGCCCAAGGTCTTCCGCCATTTTAAAATTCGGCACATTGTATTCATCGAAAATGCTGTCTTTGATTCCCTCGTAATCTCCGGTTAATTTGGTTATATAAGGTGTTGAATTCTTGAGATTTCCCTTTTTCTTAATAGCATCCTCTTCGGCTTTGCTTCTTTTGCGTAACACAAATCCCTTTTCCTCAAGAAAGTTCTCGAAAGTATCCACCATCTTGAATTTGCCATCATTAAGTATAGAATCATACTCTTCTTTGTATGTTTTATACTTATCTTTATATTCCTTGTCTTTTTTCATTATATCGGCATACCGGCGTGAACACTGCTGGAACAGCTCATACAACGCCTTTTGTGAGGGACTTCTCTCGCTTTCCTTAGGAAGCTTGTTCGTCGAACACAAAACAATAATATTCATAAGTGTGCTTTTGATTGTGTGTGCGTAGTCGTCGACATCAGCGTTTTTAAACTCATGATAAGCCTGCAAAAGCGTGGCAATCGCAGGTACATTTTTCGCCTTATCCAACCCCTCGTCTACACCGGGGGCTTTTGACACAATCGTCGCAAAGCTTTGGAAATCCATTACATTTTTATAGGTTTCACTGTCCGACTTACAGTCGAACCCCGCACCAATGGCTTTAATCTGTGCAGTTGTCACCAAAAAACTCTCCAATGTCAAATCCGTGTAATCGGTATTACCGGAATAACTCACCACCAAGTCTTTCTCCGCCTGTGCCGAAGCTAACAACTGCATAATCTTATACTGGCGGTGCTTACCCTCCTTAGTACGGCGTTTTCCCTTGCGTGCAGCTAAGTAGGTTTGGCATGAAGTAATCAAAGCGTCATACTTCTGGCTAACCGCATTTACTTCAACCTCAGTTGCGTTAAACTTGTTGGCATACTCACTTTCAACAGCCGAAGCACTCGCCAGCACCGATAAGTAAATAGCACTGTCCTTTCTGCTCCACCACTTGCCGCCGGTTGTTAATTCACCTTTCAGGTTTTTGACGGTGTTTTTGTTGTCATAACCCTCAAACATCAAATCAAAATCCTGTTGTTGCTGTACCTGTACCTGCTGAGGTTCTACGCTAATTGGCTTTTCTTCGATTTTAATTTCGCTAATTTCTGTTGGGCCGCTCATAAGTTAACCCCTCCTTTAATTCTGTTATCGTTGATACGATTATAACAGTAAATGAGGGGAAACACAATGGTTATTCGGTTTTTTTTAGGAAATCTTTAGTTTTGTTAAAAGGGGGTTCTTCCGTAGGGGCGAACTGCGTTCGCCCGAAATCCCCGATACCCCAACTGCCTAAACTATAGGCTGGAATTCATACACAAGAACCTCCGCACCTTTAATCCTTTCATCGGTGAAACATCTCTCAAGCCGTTCAAGAATCATCTCACAAATATCGTCGTCGGTCTTGCGTAACAGCATCATAAACTGCGACGGGCTGAACTTGGCATAAACATCACCTATTCGCAAATTTGCGGTAATAATGCGGGACAATGACCCCATGGCAGAGCTTAAAGCCGCCCCCTCGGGAATCCTCCCCTCTTTATCGGTAATGGAGAGTAAGAACACATTAACCCCACGGTCATTACGTTCAGCGAAACGAAGCTCATGGGAATATACTTTTTTGAACCCCTCATAATCGCAATAATAAGCCCCTTTATCGGAGCTGTCCTCGGTTAAGCTTTCAATCACAGAATCAAAATCAGAAACCTTGCCTTTGTCTTCTTTTAAAGCGTTGTTGTATAAGTCTGTCATCTGTGCAAACTTATTTTTAATTATCTCGTTACCCGGCTCAGCAAGGAGAGCCTCACGGCACAAACTGATTATTTCATCATTACGATTTTCCTCTTCAAGAATTTCAATCGCCTTAATGACTAACTTAATATAAGCATGACGGAAATACACGTTTAAGGGTACTACCCAATGCTCCCCCGCACGAGAATGGAGGAAATCGCCGTGATACAGCTCAATCGCATTAAAACAACACACAAGCAATCCCGCCTTATCCGATATATCAGATAAACCGTGCGATTGCTTATACAGCCGCTCAAATTCCTCAAAATCGAGGTAATACTCCATATCGGGGCAAAAAGAATAGGAACCGACCTTGCTCGAAATGACGTTTTTCCCCGGAACAATTCTGTTCAGCTCCTCCCTCAAACGTGAGAACTGAGTTTTCAAAGCGTTCACATGGGCGTTTTCAGGATTGTCGGCTCCCTTTTGACTCCCCCACAAAAGCTCAATCAGCTCACCGCGGGGAACATCTCTGTCCTTATGCACGATTAAATATTCCAATAAAAGCAGCATCTTCTGCGAACGGCGGGAAAACTCACTGAACGTAACCCCGTTATAGGAGAGTGAAAACCCGCCGAACGTAGTGATAATCAACTTATCCATTATACTTAAATATAAACTCCCATCATATCTGCAACCAACCAAAGGTCATAACTATCAATAATCCAGCCATACCCGTCGGCATACCACGCATAAATCTCATATTGCTGCGAACGTGTGTCAATCAAACCATAACTTCTCGGCTCATGCAGAATTTCCAAAAGCTCCACACCGAAATAATTATAAAAATCCAAATCAGAAAGCGAGTCGAAATAATTCGTGTTTGAATAATACACTTCGTCTAAAAGGTCATAACAGCCCCCGAAGTCATAATTCATTTTCTGCGTAACAGTAACATAAATAATGGCTTCATCACCTGCATTCGAGTATTCGGTACCGGTTACTTTATACTGTAAGCATCTTAATAAATCTAAAACAGCCCCAAAGTATAAACCGGCGAAGGTATCTCCGTCTTGCCCGTCAAACCAGAAATCATATGCATGTTCATAAGCATAATCTTCTATAGTCCATAATATGTCCCCAAAAACATAGTAAAAATAATAATCATCGCAGTAATAATCCATGACCTCGTCATAAATCGCCTTAGTCGCATAAGCGTTTTTAATTTCATTATTGCTGTAATCGTAGCCCTGCATTGACAAAATCAACGCTCTCAATGCCTGCTCGGGTGTCCCCGAAGTATTCACGGGCGGGTCAGGAGGAGAGGTGTGCGGTGTTCCGGCAGTATCAGGTTTATCAGTGCCGCCTATAGGCTCTGTTGTATCGCCGGCTTCACTTGTACCGGTAGTTGTCGCATTAGCGGGTCTGTCGTCCTCATCTTCATCGACTATTTTGGGAGTAGGTGTCTCGTCATACTTAGCACGAGTGATGTAATAAGTGCCGTTCGCCGACTCGAACTTTTCATCTAAAACAGCATAAATCTTAATAACACCCTTTTTATCGGACACAAAATCAATGTTGATGTTTCTGCCCTCATGATAATGGTTGGCAGTGTCACCGTCTACTTTCGCCTCACCTGTGCGTTCAAACTCAGATTTGTCCTCGTCCTTGACATAAAGCTCGAAGTTGAACTTGTTTTTAGAATCCTCATAGTCTATGTACAAAACTGCATTTCCGTCGGTGCGGACATACTTTCCTGCCATAAACTTGCTGTTGTCGGTGTATTCCCCTTTGGGAACTGCCCATTTAAAATCCTCGGGTGTATAACGTGTTCTGTCGCGGGGTCTCTCGTTTTCGAGAGGTGCCTTCTCACCGAATAATTGGCATCCGGTCAGCGAAAGCACGAAACAAACTGCAAGTAACAATGCGATGAGTTTTTTCATGGTATTTCTCCTTAAAAAATAATTTATAGTTTAATTTTTATTTCAATTTCCGTTCCATTAAATCGGGATACTCCGCAAACGCAAGTGCGTTCTCTCTCGTAATAATCCCGGATTTATATAATCTCAGAATGCTGTTGTCCATACTAATCATTCCGTCAGAAGCGGCAGAAGCGTTAATAACGGTATCAATTTGGTGGATTTTACTTTCACGTATCATATTGCGAATGGCGTTGTTGCAATGCATAATTTCAAAAGCGGGGACTAATGTTCCGTCAACAGCGGGAATTAGTTTCTGCGACACAACCGATTGCAAAAGCTGGGACAGCTGTACCCGTATCTGCGGCTGTTGATTAGGCGGGAACACGTCAATAATTCTGTCAATGGTATTCGCAGCCCCGACGGAGTGCAGGGTGGAGATTACCAAATGCCCCGTTTCAGCGGCAGTCATAGCCGTGCTGATGGTTTCATAATCCCTCATTTCCCCAACAAGAATAACATCGGGTGACTGTCTTAACGCCGCTCTCAGTGCAGGAACATATCCCTCGGTATCGGCACGGACTTCCCTTTGACTGATTATACTCTTGTCGTTTCTGTGTAAATACTCAATCGGCTCTTCCAGCGTAATAATATGCCCGTTACGGGTGCTGTTCACCCGATTAATAATGCAAGCAAGGGTGGTGGACTTACCGCCGCCCGCAGGCCCGGTAACAAGAACCAACCCCTTCGTTTTTTCAGAAATCGACATAACGTCCTCGGGAATGTTCAACTCACTGTAGAGAGGTATATCAAAAGGAACAATTCTGATTACCGCCGCCATAGTCCCCCTTTGCTTATACGCAGAAATCCTGAAGCGTGACAGCCCCGCAATAGAAATCGAAAAATCATCGTCACCGCTTTCGATTAAACGAACAGGCTCACGCTCAGCCATGGCATAGGCTTCCCGAATTACCTTTTCGGTGTCCTCCGGCTTCAGAATTGTCTTATCGTTTTTCTCGATATTTCCGCCCACTTTATAAGACATAGGCAGCCCGGAAACAATAAATATATCCGATGCCTTTGCCTTAACTGCATTTTTGAGTAACTGTTTGAATTCCATCATAATGGTTATAACTCCTTAAAAATTAATCTTCAAATAATATCAACCCGGGTAAATTTTCTGTGTTAGAATTATCATTGTCCCTGTCGGTTTTCCCGACAGCCGCCCACTCCTCAATAAAAATGCCGTCCTCGGTAACTATATAAACCACTTTTAACTCCCGATTAGCGTCGATTTCCTCAACGAATTCTCCGGAAACGGTTACTTCAAACAATCTCAAAACCGCCCGATAATCAGCGTCATAATAAGCTTGGATTGAATCCGCCGTCCTTATCGCCAGCTGTTTTTCAGAGTCGGCGGACAGCTTCGCAAGAACCGCAAAAACCGTAAGGCACAGTATAATCAAAACTGCGAATAAGCTTGCCCCGCCTACGTTGATGGGAGAACGTCTGTTCATTCAACCACCCCCTTAAAAACCGCAACCTCAAGTGAATACACCGGACGGTCGTCCACTACAATCATGGTTGCGTCATGAGAACCCCTGAACACCGACACCGTACCGGTTATTAACCCGCCGTCCTGCTCAGCTTGCAAATGCAGAACAAATCCGTGTTCCTTACAATACATCCATAACTCATCTTCCCCGATAAAGATATACTCTCCCTGTAACTCGGCAGTCTTATCCAAATCACCGCCGGAAGCCTTAAAAAACTCTGCAATATTCTGTGCCTGTATAACAGCTGAGGTCAATTCCCTTGAATAATTCCCATCGCTATAGGCTTGTGCGAACAGTGTAACACACCCTGCCGCCGCTAAAGCGAAGAACAATATCACAATTATCATTTCAATAAGCAGCAGATTTTTTTTAGAAACCCTGCTTACTTCAATCGTCTTAGCAATCATGCGGCACCCCCGGAACTCAGATTAACGTATGTGCTTTTCTCGTTTATGGTAATCTCGATTAAACTATCGCTCACAAACTCAAAAACAACACTCTCGGCAGGCAAAATTTTCACTCCCAAATCAAGATTGGGTGCTTCATAATCAAAAGCGTAAAACTCGGTTAACCAGCCGTCCGAATGATATATATATATTTGAATTGTACCGCTTGTCCCCGAATAATCGTCATAATAATAATCGTTCAAAACTAAAACCGGCGTATCATTTATAATGTCTGTACTCACCCCGTCAACCCGGTCACACTTGCGAATTTTCTGCGACACATAAAACAGCATGGTTCTCTCGGAATATCTCTCCTCAGAAGCCGCCGCCACGTTTTTGAAGGTACCCGCTCCCGACAGCAAAACCAATACCAAAAACAACGCAAACACGGTGAACAGTGTCATATTCATCACAAACGAAAGCGAGTTATACTTATTTTTCCCCATTAATACCCCGCCCCCCGTTCAATCACATATATGTTCGGCATAAGGTTATCGCCCGCCTTTTCATAATGCACGATATATTTATTTTTGTTTATAAACAGGTTATAATTCTCCTCAAGATACGTGAGCGAATCCGGATAAGCTCCCTCGCACGCATAACAGCTCACTGCCGCCCGAACAACATTCTCCCGAACCGCATTAAGTGCTTCTTCCCTTGAAGCCTCAGAAGCATTATTAAGAACTGCTAATACAAATCCCGCAAGCAACAGGAAAGCCGCCGCAGTGATTAAAACCGCAGGAATTATCGACTTTTTTTTCTTAGCAGTAATCATAATTTATACTCCCATAACAGCAAGAAGCGGGAACATTACAGAAAGCAGAACCAACCCGATGAACAGCGACATAACCGCTGCCATAATCGGTTCAATCCTGCCAATCAGCGTTTCTATATTAACAGCGACATCGTCCTCGCTCTTCTCGGCGATTAACTCCATAATCTCATCAGTACTGCCGGTTTTAAAGCTCAATGCGAGCATACGGCAGTATAAAGGCGACAGAATTCTTGTTGTAAGAACAGCGTCGTTAAAAGTGTTCCCCTCTGCCACAATTACCTTACACTGATTAATCTTTTCGGCTGTCTGCTTATCAGGAGCAAATGCAAGGGCAAGGCTCAGCGATTCATCAATGTCCAACCCGCTTTTAAGCGTCATCGCCATTGACGAGGTGAACCGTGCCGCCATGATACTGTTCATCAATTTAGAGTTCCTCAGTAAATAAGCCAACCCCCTCTTGAACGAGTTTCTCAGATTATCGGTCATATAAATCACAAATGAAGCGATAATTATCAAAGCCGCCACAGCTAAAATAACAAGAGAGAAATTTTCCAAGAACGCTCCCACTCTCATTAACATACCTGCCGTGGAATTAAGCGACAGCCCCAACTGCCCGAAGACCTCTTCAAACACGGGAAGCACCTGTGTAAGTAATATCCACATAACGACTAACAAAAGCGAGAACAGCACAAGCGGGAAAATCACCGCACTTTTTATGCTTTCTTTAATCTTGGCATCACGGTCATAATAAATAGCCAATGACCGCATAACCGAGTCGAGCCGTCCGGTTTTCTCCCCGACAACGAACATATCAATTGCATACTGCGGAAACCCGCCGACTATCTTCGCCGCCGCCGAAAACTGCTGACCGTCCTTGGTTTCATCGTACAACATCTCGAGGAACTGCTTATTGTTTTCGTTCTCCTCATCGTCGATTAACATCAGCAACCCATCGTTGACAGGAATTCCCGTTTCGATAATCATTGCTAATTCGGTACAAAACGCCGACAAAAACGCCCCTTGTTTAATTTTGATTTTCTTTTTCATGTTTCCCTCATTAATAAATTGTGAATTGTTCTCTGTAGGGGCTGAACATAAGAGTTTGATAAATCAACCTCCCGTTCGCCCGCAAGAACGTATATTATCCCTCTAATATTTGTAAATAGTCGAATAACTCCCCTTAGTATTCATAAACTTTCTGAACCCGCTGTTTTCCTTATTCGCCGCCGCATAGGTGGGGTCCATTAACTTCCAATTCTTCCCGTCGAACTGTATCCAGCCGTTGACCCAGCCGGTTTCCTTGGTGAACACGCTAATCCAAGCGTGATATTCCTCCCCCGCATACCCGACCTCTAACCGTGCAGGAATTCCCTGACTGCGGAGCATTGCCGTCATCGCCGAAGCATAATCGAAGCAAATGCCCTTTTTATCCTTCATTAAATCGGCGATTTTCGGAACATACCCCGACTTAACATTTTTGGCTTTCTCATGGTCATAGACTACTTCAGACACAAACCAGTTATACACTGCACTGATTTTCTCAACCTCGGTTTTCTTCCCCGAACACAGCTCATTGGCTTTTTTAGTCACCGTGGAATTCTTATTGAAATTCACATAATAATTCGGGTTCAAGAACGGCTTCAAGGCATCACTTAACTTTACGGTAATTTCCAACTTATCAATAACTGACCCGGTGTTTCCGGTAGCCTCAAGAACTTCAATTGTATACTTGCCGTCCCCCTCGGTTAAGGGCAAAACGTGATACTTCTTGTCAACAGGTAATTCATACTGATACTTCTTTTTCCCCGGCGAATTTACATACACAACCGCACGGGTGCGTGTACCGGTATATTTCACCATTATGTAACCGTCATTAGCGTTAGAATAATCAATCGCCGACTTATCGTTCTGCGATATTTTCGTTCCTGACGCCTTAGGCACGGGAATAGCCGCCGAACTCGCAGAAATTTCCGCCTCTGCCAACCCATTCAAAGCCAACACTATAACCGCAAAAAAACCTATAAACTTTAATCTCTTCATATCATCCACCCAATTCAAATTAACAATGAACAATGAATAATGAATAATTATGGTGTCTGCTTCGCAGACGGATTCTGAATACAACCATTATTAATTATTAATTGTCAATTATTAATTATCCTGTCAGTCCCAATGCTGTTTCGTATAATTCGAACCATTCCCCACAAAATTCTGGAAACCGCTGTTTTCCTTATTCGCCGCCGCAAATGTCGGGTCCATAAGCACCCACTTGTTCCCGTCGAAACGTATATACCCGTTTACCCAGCCGTTGTCCTTGGTATACACATCAATCCACGCATGATACACTCCCCCCGCATAACCCCGCACAAGCCGGGTAGGAATTCCCTGACTGCGAAGAATTGCCGCCGCCGCCGCACTATAATCGAAGCAAATGCCTTTTTTATCCCGAATAAGATTATCAACAACAGGGAGGTATGAGGTAATTGCCCCCGAGGTGATATTCTGGGCTTTAACCTCGTCATAAGCAACATTCTCGACTATCCATGAATACACCGCTTCAACCTTTTGAACATCGGTCATCTGCGTCGAACACAACTCCTCGCCTTTTTTAATCGCCGTGGAATTCGCCGAATAAGTGACAAGGTGGTTAACCATCAGAAAGGGTGCTAATGTATTACTCACAGAGGCAGAAATCTCAACACTTGCAAGCGGGGAATAGGTTGTTCCCGCCCCCTCGAACATATCTATTTTATAAGTCCCGTTCCCCTCCGAAAGCGGGAACGCCCGAACATTTTTGTCCCCGTCATACTGATAACGGTACAGCGTCCCGTTAGGAACATAAATATCGAGGTTTATTCTCGGGCGGTCTCCGAGATACTGAACAGTGATATACCCGTCCGCCGTATATGAATAATCTATTACGTATTTGTCACTTTTATGCTGTAACGAACCTGTTTTCGCTGTTACAATAACAGCCTTGCTCGGTGTAAACGCAACGGGGGCGGCGGTTGTAGCCACTGTTGTTGCAACTGTCGTAACCGCTGTCGAAACCGTAGGGGACGACGACTCTGTCGTCCCGCTATTTTCAGACGATCCTGCCGTTCCGTCAGCTTCAGATGTATCTGTAGGGGACGACGACCCTGCTACCCCGTCTGTTTCAAATGTATCTGTAGGGGACGACGACTCTGTCGTCCCGTTAGTTGTAACCGCTGTTGTTGTTTCTGCGGGTTCTGTAGTGGGCGACGCCCCTGTTGTCCCGCTTGTGTCGGTAACTGTTGCGGCTGTTGTCGAACTTGTTGCAGGCGGCTGATTACCGCCGTTGCAGGAGCAGAATATAAAACAAACGGCGATAATTACTGCCAAAACACGTTTTTTCATAAATACCGCCCCCTTTATATAATAATAAATACAATATCTGTGAATATTCTACCACACTTTATAGAAAATGTCAATTAATTTTTATCTTTCTATATTTTGACAAAGTTCACGCTACTCATACTATATAATGTGGTAAAACCAAAATAAAAACGAGGAATAACAAAATATGGAACGTGTAACAGACGAAATACATAATTTTTTACTGCGAAAGCGGGGATATTTCCGATACCCGCTGCTTTTTCTTACAAGCACAATAATATCTGCCTCAGAGATGTTCGGGGAAATAACACCGTTAGCACCTGCATTTATCGGGAGTTTGGCAGGGGTAGACACACTGTTTGCATTTTTAGGGAGTCTGTTCGCCTTTGCGTTAAAGGGACAGCTTTACGAATCCCTGCCAACTCTTTCGGCAATGGCGGCAATCGGAGTGTTCCGCTTCTTTTTAGGGGCATACTCGGGTAAGGGTGCAAAATGGCTTAACCTCATATCGGCACTGCTTACAGCCGTAAGCGTGGGAATAATTACAGGAATAACCGTAATAAGACCGTCTGACATAATTATGGCGGCAGTCTCCGCAATAACCGCAGGAACAGTGGCATATTGCCTAATAATCACCTACGGAGTTTTAGCAGGCGGATACATGACAGCGGTTATGAAGCCGTCGGGTGTTGTCGCTCCCGGAATAGTCATGGTGTTCACAGCGGCGGTACTCTCCGGAATTACTTCTGTGTTAGAGTTCGCCGTCAACGGAGGTGTCCTCTTTGGGACTGTTCTTGCCCTTTCCTTTGCGAACAAATACCGTTTTTCGGGAGGGGCTGCCTGCGGAATTCTCACAGCGGCGGGCGTAATGCTTGCAATGCCGGACATGGCGGCTGGAATGGTGGTATTCCCTGCGGCGACGATGGCGAGTGCGTTGTTCATGCGTTTCGGGAAAATCACCCAAGCGGCAGGGTTCATGTTAGTCATGGGGATTGGCATTTCCGCTATCGGAATAAACTCGAATACACTGTCGGCAATGACGGGAGCGGCAGCGGGAAGTGTGCTGTTTATTCTGCTACCGGCAGACACAATTGCCGCAAAAATGCGTTACAGGCAGACAGTCATTAATGGTGCGGACGTTTCCGAAATTTTCGCAGAACGCCTCAGACTTGCGGGAGGTGCGTTAAGCGACGTAAAATTCGCCGTCGAAAAAGCGGGAGAAATCCTTGACAAACGCAATATCAAAGACGTTTCGTGGATTTACAATTCGGCAGGTGACACAGTATGCCGAAAATGCCCGCATAACATGCTGTGCTGGGGAGAGGAATATAACGATACCGTTGCAGTGTTTAATAAATTAGTCAAACGACTCAGAAAAGGCGACACCCTCTCAGAAAAAGACCTGCCGCCCAATATAGAAAAACGCTGTGAAAAACGCCGCCAATTATTATATGCACTATCCGACCGCCACCGTGAATTTGTTTCGCTTAATTCATCAAACAGAAAAATCACAGAAATGCGAACGGTTCTAACCGCACAATTAGGTGCAACCGAGAACCTCATGCTTGACATGTCGGAGGAATTCCGTGACTACACTCACTATGACCGAGTAATGGCGGCACACGTCGAACGGGTGCTTTCAGAAAACGGCATAACAAAACCCCGTGCCGCCGTAACGGTGAGTGAGGGAAGAGTGTCGGTGGAGGGTTATGGCAACGGCAAGCTCACCTGTGACGGGGAACAGCTCTGCGACTTAATTTCATCGGCTTTGCGTAAGGAATTCGATTTACCGGAAATCATAAATTCCGGTGTAGGCGAATTCAGGTTTACCATGTATGAACGTGCGGTATACGGCGTGGAATACGGGGCATGCCAATTATCGAAATCCGGTGAAAAATCCTGCGGCGATTACTACGACAGCTTTGTAGACGGGAAGGGCTTCGCATATATAATCCTCTCAGACGGCATGGGAAGCGGAAGCCGTGCAAGAATTGACTCGGCGTTCGCCTGCGGAATGTTGGTGAAGCTGCTTCGTGCGGGAATAGGCTTACCCTCCTCAATGGAAATAATTAATAATTCACTACTCGTCAAATCCTCGGACGAAAGCTTCGCAACCCTCGACATCTGCCGAATAGACTTATACACCGGTAAAACAGAATTATTCAAGGCGGGAGCGGCACCCAGCTACATAAGGTGCAACAAACGGCTTGTCAAGGCTTCGGGCAAGGGCTTGCCGGTTGGAATAGGCTACAAGGCGGTTTTTGAGAGCCAGAGCTTCATCATAGGGAACACCGATATGATAATTATGGCAAGCGACGGTGCAGAGTTAAACGAAAAGTGGTTAGAGCATGAATTAACAAGCAAGAGCTTTATTGACTTAAACGAAACAGCAGAACACATAGCACAAACCGCCCGCTACGGCACGGAAAACACCGAGCAGGTCAGCAAAGGCAGGGAGGACGATATTTCAGTAATCGCCGTAAAATTAGTTAAATAAGAAACCGGTGCTGTTCATACGAGCAGCACCGGTTTTTATTAATAATAAATCAGCATGGGCAATTCTCAGCAGAGTGGTGACAGTGACAATCATGGTCACACCCGCAGTCGTCGTCGTGGAGGTGTCCGTGAGTTGCTACGGGAGCACAAGGGCAATTTTCGGCAGAGTGGTGACAGTGACAATCATGGTCACACCCGCAGTCGTCGTCGTGGAGGTGTCCGTGAGTTGCTACGGGAGCACAAGGGCAATTCTCAGCAGAGTGGTGACAGTGGCAATCATGGTCACACCCGCAGTCGTCGTCGTGGTGGTGTCCGTGAGTAGCCGCAGTAGTAGTCGCCACAGTAGTAGTCGCCGGCTCATCATCTTCACAGGCAACCAAAGCCAGCACCATAAAAAGTGCAAGCATTAAAACCAATATTTTCTTCATTAATAATTCTCCTAAAATCTAATTTTAATTCAATAAGTAAACTTAGGAAGAATATTAATTATTTAATCTTACGCAGTTTTTTACCAAGCTTGACGGGAGTATTCTAAACGGATTATAAACCATAATAACCAAAAGCGGCATACTTATGATTACAATCGCACAAGACACGGCTGAAACATCTTTGAAAAAAGGCTCTTTTTGTTTAATAAAACGGCAGATAATACACGCTTCAAAGCAAGCATGTCCCGTGTGGACTGCTGATAAAAATACTATTGAAAAAGAGGAAAACGCAAAAAGCATCAAAACTGCCAAAACAAGTAATTTTTTCATAATCACAGCATATCATAATTTGTCATGTCTGTCAATGCTTCGGATAATCGCCGTAAAATTATTAAAATAATATTGACAAAGTCGGGAGTGATAAGATATAATTAGGGAGTAGCGAAAGGGGTTGAATGATATGACAGAATATACTGTTATTATGACATGGGACAGAGAGGCTGCGGTGTGGTGTGCTGTAAATGATGATATTCCTATTGCCTTAGAATCGAATTCTTTTGATGTTCTTGTTGAGAGAGTAAAGGTTGCAGTGCCTGAACTGCTTCAATTAAACGGAGCAGATACAAGGTGCAGACTGAATTTTGAAGCAGAACGAAGAGAGGACATCGCATAATGGCTGAATACGAGAAGAAGGTGAGAAAAATTCTTAAAGAAAATGGTTGTTATTTCATAAGGCGTGGAAAAGGCGACCATGATATTTGGTACAGTCCTCTTTCAAACAGGAATTTTCCGGTTGATACCGTTATCAAATCCCGTCACATGGCGAATAGAATTATGATACAAAGCGGGATTAAACATCATTTTTAAATATTTTAATCTGACACTGTCAATTTTTTCATAATACGCATAATTTATAAAATCTTGCAAAAACTATCACCACGACGTAATGTTAATTTAACAATAAGACAAAGGAGATAGTTATGGATAAAACAGCGTTATTTATTCTGCTTCTCGGCGGGCTGAACTGGGGAAGCGTCGGACTTTTCCGTTTCGACGTAGTTTCATGGGCGTTCGGCGGTGCGGGCTCTGTAATCAGCAGAATAGTTTATATTCTGTTCGCATTGTCTGCGGTATGGTGTATTTCTCTCTTCTTCAGAAGGAACGAAGTAATCGAAACCGACCGCGGGAGCAACAGGTACGACTAATTAAAAACGGCGGGTTAATCCCCGCCGCTTTTTATTCCTACGATAAATACAACATCGGGTTCAACAGCTCATTACCCGAGCGAACCTCGAAGTGCAAATGCACCCCCGAGCTATACCCGGTTGACCCCGCATTAGCAATCTGCTCCCCTTGAATAACCTGCTGTCCCTCGGTAACAAGCAGCTGACTGTTATGTGCATAAAGCGTCACCAACCCGTTATCGTGCCTAATCATAACCGTATGCCCGTAACCGGAATAGTTATACCTCGCCATAGTAACCGTTCCGCTACCCGCCGCATAAATCGGGGCTCCGTAGCCTATCCCTGCAATATCAATCGCACGGTGCAGGCGACTGCCGTCCCAGCCATAAGCGCAGCTTACATAACCGCCGCTGGTGGGCCATATGAACTTGCCGTATGCGGCGTGTTCGGTAGACACACTGCCGGTGGTAAGCTGCTTTGTACCCCTGTTAATAATCCTTGTGACAGGCTCGGATAAAACGACTGTGCTTTCTATAACACGGCTTATTTCTGCCCCATTGACATACGAAGCACGGGCAACAACATAATTCTCTCCCTCGACCCCCGCTTGAACCTCTCTCGTTTGACCGGCATAAAGGCTGTCAACATCACGATATTCTATTTCAAACGGAACGGTTTGGATGTATTCCTCGGTTTGTGTAACAGCAACAGGGAGATAGGGTTCTTCCACATTTCGTTTAATCTGCTCACCCGGTCTGAGGAACTGCGTAGAAAACCCCGGATTCATTTTCTCAATATCCTCAATGGACATGCCCATTTTATCACTAATCGCCCATTGACTGTCACCGTCAACCACGGTATAATAAGCCGCCGCCTGCTTCTTTGCGGTAATAACCCGAATAATATCACGAGGGTCAACAATACTTTCGGCGAGATACAGCTCATATTTGTCATACTCGATATTATTCATAAATGAAATTTCCGCATCGGGATTTCCGGTTCTGTAAACATCAAGCAGATTTTCCAATGTATTATGAATAACATCAATGTTATCTTCAGTAATCGCCCCCAAGAAAACGCCGTCTATAAAAAATCCGTAAGCATTAACAAGGGTGAAATCAGAATTAGTAAGTATCAAATTCGCAATCTGATACTTAGTCAGCATTTCTGCAAAGCCTATTCTCTCTATAGAAAAATCGGGAATCATTTCAATGGTGTTCTCACTGCCATAATGGTTGACACGTTGCAGAACAATCGCCTCAGCGTCCATGAAAACCTGCTCGTCCTCCACATAACCGAGAAACTGCCCGTTAACGGTTAATTTCAAAGCATAATTCGAGGAAGCGGCGAAGGACACTACGTTAAAGAGGAAAACAATGCTCAAAACGGGAGCGGCATAATTGAACAAAGTAACAGTCAGTCCGCGTTTGCCGAACAAGAACTTCCCGCTATACTTTAAAAATTCCCACACCGCCCAGAAAACGCCTTTTCTGCGTTTTTGCTTACGCATTTCCCGCCGCATATTCATAAAATCGTTGAACAGCTTAACAACGGGTGAAAAAACAAACACCGCCCCATATTTCAAAAGATTGAGCGTTTTTGTCCTCAGTTTAATAGTTTTATCCCACAAAAACTTTAACAACAACCGCACAATCTCAAAAAAATTCTTAATAATAAAAATAATAACAGCGACAGCCGCTTCACCCAGACTTTGCAGGACTAAAAGCGGTGCAATTGTTATTTTTTTACTATAATTCTTAATCATGAAAGGTATTATATCATAAATAAGCCTCTTTGTCAACTATTGACTTATGAGCGTAAAAATGCTATAATCATACCCAAATAAAATCAAGGAAGTAAAAAAATGGAAATGCCGTTCGCACCGAATGTCGATAAACCGCTCACAATTGAAACGGATTTCGGCACATTGGCACGTTACCCCGTGAAGACTCATGTAATAATGAAAGAGGATGAGCCGGAGGAGGTTCTCGATAAATATGTCAGAGAGTATCTCGTTGAGGGGGATACGGTATTCATATCCGAGAAAATAATAGCTATAATGCAGGGCAGGGCGTTCCCGGTAAGTGAGATTAAACCCTCCCGCTTAGCTAAATTTCTATGCAAATTCGTATACAAGCCGGACTATGGAATTGGTATCGGCTCACCGGTAACAATGGAGCTGTGCGTGAGAGAGGTGGGCAGGGTGAAAATCCTGTTTGCGGCGTTCATTGCGGGAATATGTAAGCTGTTCGGCAAGCGTGGAGTTTTCTACAACATATGCGGAATGAAAGCTCGTGCAATCGACGGACCCTGTGATTACACTTTACCGCCCTACAATACTTATGCAAAAATGGCACCGGACAAGCCCCATGAAGTCGCCGCCCGCCTCAGCAAACACTTAGGCGGCTACGACGTTATAATAATCGATGCCAATGACATAGCCGCCACGGTTTTAGGGAAAAACCGCAAGGACTTACCCGATTTATTCGGCGAACAGGCACTGTCAGATAACCCCTCCGGACAAAGCGACGAACAAACCCCGATAATAATCGTCCGCCCGGTTACAGAAAAATAATTTTCCGAAAACGCTTGACTTTCTTTTAATAATGTGTTATCATGCTAACATATTACTACGCTAAAGCGAGAATAAAACATGAAAAAATACAACTTAATCACCCCGGAAGGCACACGGGACTTACTTTTCGAGGAATGTACCGCCCGTCGGGAAATCGAAACCAAGCTCATGGAATTATTCAAGAACAACGGTTATTCCGAGGTCATAACACCTTTTCTTGAATTCTATGACGTGTTCGACTTTAAACAGGAAACCATGTACAAGCTAACCGACTCAAAAGGTCGGTTAATGGTTATTCGCCCCGACTCGACAATCCCGATTATTAGGCTGGCACAAACCCGCTTAAAAGACCTCCCCCGCCCATTAAAATTGTGCTACAACCAGACGATTTACCGTGCCAACCCCAAGGAATCGGGCAGGGACGATGAAATCGCTCAAACCGGTATAGAATTCATAGGCAATGGTGACGACTGCGAAATCCTCACCTTAGCCATTCAGGTGTTAGAACTGCTGAATGTCAATTACCGTTTTGAAATCGGTGACTGCCGAATATTCAACGCACTGATTGAAAAAGAAAACATAAACAAGGAACAAGCTGAGGAACTGCGGCAATTAATCGAAAACAAGAACTACCCTGAATTAACCGCAAAAGCCCCCGCCTCAATCGCACAATTGCCCAAATTATTCGGTGGTGTCGAAATATTCGACAGCGTAGGGGCGAACTGTGTTCGCCCGCTTGAACTCGAACCATTGAAAGAAATCTGCGACAGGTTAAACAAGCGAACACAGTTCGCTCCTACAATCGACTTAGGCTTAACCGACACCCACGGCTACTACACGGGAATACTGTTCAACGGCTACGCTGAGGGCTTCGGAAAACCCATACTGTCGGGCGGCAGATACAGGATAAATAACACGGAGGGAATAGGCTTTGCGGTCAACGTAACTGCAATCGCCGAATTACAAAAATAAACATGAATAAAATCAGAATTGCCCTAACGAAAGGGCGGGTTGAAAAAGAAGCGGTTAAGCTGTTCGATAAGATGAAATGGGACATTTCGGTATTCGCCGACAGGGGCAGAAAACTGATTATCGAAATCCCGAATACAAATGTGGAGGTCATCTTAGCCAAAGCCCCCGACGTTATAACCTACGTGGAACACGGTGTCTGTGATTTGGGAATAACCGGCAAGGACATGATTATGGAATACGGCGGCGATTATTTTGAGGTAGCCGACTTAGGCTTCGGGAGGTGCAGGTTCGCATTAGCAGGGGAAATAGGGAGCGACTTTTACAAAGGGCATAACATCAAAACTGTCGCCTCGAAATACACTAATGTCACCCGCAATTATTTTGAAACCAAGGGAATGGACACAGATATTGTAAAAATCGAGGGAAGCGTGGAACTCGCTCCGTTATTAGGATTAGCCGACGGAATAATCGACATTGTGGAAACAGGTGCAACGCTTATCGAAAACGGGTTGGAGGTTAAGGAATACATCGCCGACATTTCCACCCGCCTAATCGTAAACCCCGTCAGCATGAAAATGAAAAAATCAGAGATAGACGAAATAATTAATTTAATGTCGTAGGGGGCGACGACTCTGTCGCCCCGCAAAACAGTATAAATATTTAGGAGAACACAAAATGATAAAAATTCTGAAAACACAAGAAAGTATTAACGACTTCATAGAAATCCTCTGCAACAGAGGGAACGATATTGACTTTGCGGTGGAACGCTCGGTGCGGACTATTCTGAACGAGGTCAAGGACACCGGTGATGAGGCAGTCAAACGCTATACCGCACGCCTTGACAGCGAAAACGTGCAGTATTACAGAGTTCCCGACGAAGTAATCGAAAAGAACTTCAACGACTATGAGGAAAACCAGCCCAAGTTCATGGCGGCGTTAAGGAGAAGTGCATATAACATTGCCGATTTTCACGAACGCCAAAAGCGTGACGGGTTTACGGTTGCAGGCAAAAACGGAACAATCACGGGTCAGCGTATCCGTGGATTGCAGACAGTCGGGATTTACGTACCCGGCGGAACTGCACCGCTGTTTTCGTCGGTTTTGATGTGTGCAATCCCCGCTAAAATCGCAGAGGTGGGCAGAATTATCATGACCACTCCCCCCCGTAAGGACGGTACTCCTCACCCCGATGTATTAGCGGCGGCGAAGCTGTGCGGCGTTGACGAGGTCTACCTTTGCGGAGGGGCTCAGGCAGTTGCGGCAATGGCATACGGGACTAAGGAAATCCCGAAGGTCGACAAAATCGTCGGCCCCGGTAACGTCTACGTTACTATGGCGAAAAAACTGCTCTTCGGAATAATTGATATTGACATGATTGCAGGTCCCAGTGAAATCCTTGTAGTCGCCGATAAAGACGCTAACCCCGCATACATTGCCGCAGATTTACTTTCACAAGCAGAGCATGACACAATGGCAAGCTCAATTCTTGTAACCGACAGTGAACCCCTCGCTGAAGCTGTTTCTGCAGAAATAGAAAAACAGCTCGAACAGCTCCAGCGAAAGGGTATGATTAAGTCATCACTGATTAATTACGGGGCGGCAATGATAGTGGAAAACATGGAGGAAGCCGTCGCCTTAGCTGACAGAATTGCCCCCGAACACTGCGAAATCCTAACCGAGAACCCCTTGGAATACATCGGGAAATTAGATAACGTCGGCTCACTTTTCTTAGGTGAATACTCTCCCGAACCCTTAGGCGACTACTACGCAGGGCCGAACCACGTTCTCCCGACTAATTTTACTGCACGCTTTTTCTCCCCGCTAAGTGTGGACAGCTTCACTAAAAAATCCAGTTATATTTACTACCCCGAAAAAGCATTAAAAGAATCGGCAGACGATATAATTCTAATCGCCGAGCGTGAGGAATTAACCGCCCATGCCAACGCTGTAAAGGTAAGATTATAATGTTCAACCTACCCAATAAATTAAAAGACTTCACCCCGTACCAGCCACTGACCGGTGAATACAAAATCCGCTTAGACGTAAACGAAAGTTTTATCAAGGTTGACCCGGATATAGTTAAAAAAGCGATTGAGGAAATCAACCTCAACCGTTACCCCGACCCATACGCAACCGAGGCTGTGCGTGCCTTTTCCGAATTGTTTAATGTTAATGAAAAATTCGTAACAGCGGGTAACGGTTCGGACGAGTTAATCATGATTATCGCCTCAGCATTACTCGAAAAAGGCGACAAGGTTTTATGCTTCACCCCGGATTTCCCGATGTATAAATTCTACTCGAATTTATATGAACTGCAGGTCACGGAAATGTCGGCAGATATTGATAAAGCGATAGCATATATCAACCAAAATAATATCAAATGTATCATGTTTTCCAATCCATGTAACCCGACTTCTCTGGGAATTGAAAAGCGTGAAATTCTGCGACTAATCGAAAACATTTCCGCCCTTGTAATCCTTGATGAAGCGTATATTGACTTCTGGAACGAAGACGAAAGCATGTTAAAAACCGCACATAATTATAACAACCTAATCGTCCTCAGAACCTGTTCAAAAGCAGTCGCCTTAGCGGGAATTCGCCTCGGCTTCGCAATAGCTAATGAACGGCTTACCACTGCATTAAAAGCGGCAAAATCCCCCTATAATGTCAACGCATTATCCCAAGCAATCGGAACTGCCGTATTATCGGACAAAGACAATTATATTAACTCGATTACATTAATTAAAAAGTCGATTTTTGATTTACGGAATTCCTTAGTCGAGCTTGATATATTCGATGAAATCTACGACACGAAAACCAACTTCGTATACTGCAAAACCGACAAGGCAAGGGAAATATATGAATACCTGCTGACTAAAGGAATTGCCGTCCGTTGTTTCGGGAATGCCCTTAGAATATGTGCAGGAACAGACTTAGAAAATATAGAGCTGCTCAAAGAGGTGCAACAATGGAAAACACAAAAATAAAATCCCTAATCACCCAAATGACACTTGAAGAAAAAGCGAGCCTTTTATCCGGCTTCGACTTTTGGACGACTAAGGAAATCAAACGGCTTAATATCCCTGCAATCCCAATGGCAGACGGGCCACACGGACTTCGCAAGCAAAAGAAAAACGAACTGGGAATTAACAAATCCTACCCGTCCACCTGCTTCCCGACTGCCGCATTATTAGCCTGCTCGTGGGACGAGGAATTAGCCTATAAACAAGGTGAGGCAATCGGTAAGGAAGCACGTGTTCTCGGGTTAGGCTGTGTGTTAGGACCGGGGACTAATATTAAACGCAGCCCATTATGCGGTAGGAACTTCGAGTATTTCTCGGAGGACCCGCTTCTTTCCGGAAGAATGGCGGCAGGCGTAATTAACGGGCTGCAAAGCCAAGAAATATCTGCCTGTCTGAAACATTTCGCCGTGAATAATCAAGAGGATTACCGCTTTTGGGTAGATGTGAAAATCGACGAAAGGGCATTGCGTGAGATTTATTTAGCCAGCTTTGAATATGCCCTGATGTTTTCTAAACCTAAAGCAATCATGTGCAGCTATAACAAAATCAACGGGATTTACGCTTCGGAAAATCGCCGCCTGCTTACAGAAATTTTGAGGGACGAATGGGGGTTCGACGGGATTGTAATGTCCGACTGGGGTGCGGTCAATAACCGCCCGCAGGGTGTGTGGGCAGGGTTGGATTTGGAAATGCCCGGCTCCTACGGAATAAACGATAATGAAATTGTAAAATCCGCTAACAATCAAAAAACGCATTTCCCCGCTACAGACCCGGCTTTCTCCGGAAAACTCACCGAAGCGGAAATCGACATCTGCGTTGAAAGAATGTTGAAATTTATTCTTGATTTAGAGCATACGATTAAACCGATAACAGGTGATATTACCGAACACCATTCAACGGCAAGGGACATAGCCGCCGAATGTATGGTGTTGTTAGAAAACAGCGGGATTTTACCATTAAAGCAAGGCAGTAACATTGCGGTGATGGGCGATATTGCGAAAAAACCTGTTTACCAAGGCGGGGGAAGCTCAAGGGTTGTCCCGATAAAGACAGACATTCCTTTTGATGAAATCGCAAAATTCGCAAACGCCGAATACATTACCGAACTGGAACAAGCAAAAGGGAAAGACTCGGTTATATTATTCCTCGGAATGCCCGACAACTTCGACACCGAGGGCAGTGACAGGCGAGGTATGGAATTACCGGCAGAGCAGTATGACTTAGTTGAAAAAGTTAAGGCGGTTAATGAAAATGTAATTCTTGTCATATGTGTGGGTGCTCCCGTTATTATGCCTAATGCACCGAATATTCTTATGGCGTATCTCGGTGGTGAAGCGATGGGCGGTGCGGTTGCCGATATACTATTCGGGGTGAAAAACCCCTGCGGAAAATTAGCCGAAACCTTCCCGAAACGAATAGAAGACACACCCGCTTATTTGAACTTCCCCGGTGACAGAGCAACTGTTAATTACGGGGAAGGTATATATGTCGGTTATCGTTGGTATAATGCGAGGAAAATCCGGCCGCAATATAGCTTCGGTGAAGGATTATCGTATACGAAATTCAAATACAGCGAGTGGGAGATTACCGGGGGAGGCGGCAGGGTGACGGTTAGTAACGTCGGCGAGTATGACGGGAAAGAAATTGTGCAATTATATATTGACGGTGAATTACGTGGGTTCAAAAAAGTCTTGATTAAAAAAGGCGAGAGCGTTACCTTAGATGTAGCGATTACCCCGAAAGCAGGCAGAACCGCTAAGTCTGAGCCGAGAAAAATTACCATGTGTTCAGAAGTGCGGGAATTGTTCACCCACCCGAACGGACTATCACTGATTAAAGAAATCGCCGAGCATTTCGATATTGTGATAACCGAGGAAACATTGGCTACGACTGACTGTTCGCATTTCATCGGGAATATATTGAGAAATATGGTGACGATGTTTAATATGCCCTTGTCGCTTGATGAATTACAGGAGAAAATAGACAGGGTGAATACTATTGACAAACAGGCGTAACTGTGATATAGTAGTATTAATGAAAGAAATATTAATGGGAGGAATACATAATGGCGAAGAAGAAATTATTCGGAAATAACATAAAGCCCGCATGCAAATACTGCCAGTTCAGCAGTAAAATCGGCGACGATGAAGAAAGCGAAAAACTAAGCTGTACCAAGTTCGGTGAGGTTAAGCCCTACGACTCATGTAAGAAATTCGAGTATTCCCCGCTTAAGAGAATACCGAAGAAGGAATTCGGGTTAGCTAATTCGGAAGTCAACAAAATGGATTTCTAAATAATGATTATTTATGCGGTGTGTTCTCGGAACGCACCGTATTTATTAGTATAAAGGACATGATTAATAAACAGACTGAGGCTATGGGGTTTCCCGCTGATGAAATTATCGGGTGGGGAGTGCTTGCTGTAACTGTAATGTGCCGTGTTAATATATGGCAGATAGTGGCACTTAAGACCGCTATCGGAATTCGTGCAAGCAGGAATTTCATAAGGTTTATTCTCCCGTTTGAAATTATAACAATCTGGGAAATTATGCAAACCCCTCCGAATGAGGTGAGGGCGGCAGTTACGGGGGGAGATGTGCTGATATTCATAAGCTTGCTGATTTCTAAAAAAGCATACGCTTCATCGGGTAAAACCTGCATTAGCCCGGTGAATTCCATTGTTCTTATAACTATCCCGAATAAAATAACCATGAGGCAGACACGGTATAACGCACTTCCTGCCCCGGTTATGGATTTTATGAATGTTTCTGCCGATAAATCAAGAACAGGTTCGGTTTTTTGGAAAGTCGGTTTATTCCGGATATTCATAAGATATATAATTACGGCAAAAATCAGGCAGGCTAACATGTTTGACAGCCATATGTAAATCCCGTTATTCGCAATTGCCATGATGAAAATAGGGCTGCCGCAGTAGCAGTACATCAGCATGGTTTCGGCACGGGATTTTTTTATGTCTTTCAGGAGGTTTATTCCCACCGGATACCCCCCTGTCACCGATAGAATAAATATGGCAAAATCCCCTCTGACAATGCCGCTTTTTATAAGAAACGCCGACAATGCCATAAACGCAAACAGCGACGGTATAATCGTGGTAAGGCATAGCTGTATGCTCTTTACAATTGCCTCGCTTATACCTTGTGAATCCATTATTATAATTACGCCTAACCCTAAGCATAGTATAGCGATAATTATTTTCTTAATTTTCATATTTTTCATTGTTTTCATAACCCGTCCCCCTTGGACATATATATTTTAGGGGTGGTGATTGTATGAAAAAAAACAGCATAAAAGATTTGGCGTTTAAATATGAAAGGGTGAAATCCCGACTGCGACGACATTCGTCATTGCAGATTACCGATAATCGTGAGGTCATAATTGACGGCTGTGTTAAGGTAGTCAATTGTGATGAGAGTGTGATAATTATAGATACCGTCAGCACCCGTTTGACTATCGGCGGAGCGGGGTTAAAGCTGCGGAACTGGGGGAGCGACGGGGTAATTGTCAGCGGCATTATTAAATCAATTGAGCTTGGAGAAAAACAACATGGCGTATAGAAATTATGTGGAGTTTACTGCGTTTGGCAGCTATAGCAGTCAATTCATAGACTACCTGATTAATTCCGGTTATGCGGTGTGGGACATTAACAGTTCTAACGAGATTTATACCGTTAGAACCTCCCCGAGGAGTTACCTTGCTGTGGCAAGAAAAGCCCGTGAATTCCGTACTAAGACTAAGGTTGTCAAAAGGGGTGGAGTCTATTTCACCTTTCGCAGATACCGCAAGAGAATAGGTCTGCCGATTGGGGTATTGGCGTTTTTGGCAGTGATAGTGTTAATGTCGAATTTCATCTGGAGTATACGCATTATCGGGAACGAGGAATTGAGCCGTTATCGAATATTAGAGCAGCTTGAATTACACGGGGTTAAGGCGGGGATTCCCATTAGCGGTTTTGATGCCGAGAAAGTGGAGTTAGCATTAACGCTTGCTTTTGACGAGTTGGCATGGGTAAATATTGAACGGGTGGGAAGCCGCATAAACATTAAGGTCAGCGAGCGTGACGGTACGGACAACAGCGACACTATTCCGGTATCAACCCCCTGTAATGTAATCGCTGTCCGTTCCGGGCAAATCATTGACACCGAGGTTTATCGGGGCAGGCTGTTATACGAAATAGGCAGTGGGGTTAATGCGGGGGATATTGTGGTGAGCGGCGTGGTAAGCGACGGTGCGGGCGGGCTGAACTACGTTCATGCTGATGCTGTGCTGATTGTTCAATGTGTGGAAGCCTTCGAGTTTCACCAGCCTTATGCGACTTTGCAGAAATCTAAGAACGGTTATTCCGACAGCAATATCTCAATTATATTTCTGGGGTTGAGGTTCGGGGGGGAGATTAACGTGAGTAAGTTTGGTGACAACGTCAAATACACCGAGGAGGTGTATGCCCCTCGGTTATTCGGGTTTCCACTGCCTTATCGGGTTTTGAAGCAGGACTATGTTTATTATGACAGGGTGGAGGTAATTGATTCGCCTACTACTGCCCTCGGTAAGTTAAACAATGATATTGAATTGTTCGAGCTGTATTATTTAGACGGGGCGGAATTGATTTTAAGAGAAATCGAGTATTTCCCGGAAGAAGACGGGGTTTCGGCGACGGTGACTTATGTGTATACTATAAATGTTGCTCAAAAACAGGAAATGTCCCTAAATCGTTAGTTGGAGGAATATAGAATTAATTCTCCATCCACCACCGAGCCGGTATAATAAAATGTTCCGTCTTCTACTCCGCCATAATAGAATTCTCTGCCGTCATCAGAGAATATTAATTCGGTGTTTATTGAGTTTAAGTGTATTAACAATGTATTTCCGTCATACCCTTGAATAGTACCCTGAGTATCCCAGTCGGTATCCAATAATGGCAAACCGTGTGTACCGAAAATAATGTCCCCGTTTGAATAAAAGCCGAAATGGTAATAGTAGTTTAAGGAGTAGTATAACGCATAGCCGCCTTGTTCGGCTGCTGAGTCCATAAACCCTTGCAGGTAATCGAAGAAGCCTCCGCTTGTTTCGGTTATTCCTGCGGCGGGTGAATCCTCCACCGGTATCAGTGTGCCGTTTACAATTGTTCCCTGATATACGAGATTGGGATAATACGGTTGACCGGGGGTAACCGAACCGTGGTCGTTTGTGGTTTGGAGATATAAATAACCATACTCGTCACTCCTAAACAGCCACCAGTGCATTTCATCGGCTGTAACTGTGCCGATTGTAACCATATTGTCTGATGTTTCAAACAACAAGAAGCTTTGCTGCGGGTTGTTTTGTAATTGTGTGTATACATCGCTTTCAGTTCCTCCTGTGTAATGCAGGTATGAGATTTCACCTAATCCGGGAGGGGAGAACCCGTAGAAATGTGTGCCGTCTGAGTATAGGGCGAGACCGTCATACTGTTCGGCAAGGTCTAAGGTGTGCATAAAACGTGTTCTAAGGGAATCGTTAACGGGCAGAGTGGTGGGTTCGGCGGTTGAAATCCACATTACCGGGCGGACACCACCGTAAGTCGTGACAGCATTGCCGATTTCGAGAATTGAGCCGTCCTCAAGAACGCAGGGGACATAAAACATACCGTCACCAATTGATTGTACGGGCGATTGCAACCACCACCAATACGGCTGACCCGAATAATACGCAATTCTGCCGACATCACTTGAAAAATACATATCAATTTCATCGAGGTGAAGTATTCTAATATCGGATATTATTCTCGCTCGGTCGGCTTGGTCAAAGCTGCTGTAGAATACAGTAGTAAGGTATGTGTGCAGGTCGCTTTCTAAAAATCCGACGGGTTCATTTTGGAAGTTGTAGGAATGAAAGGACGACAGTATGTTATCAGAGATTATGAGCATTCGGTCCGGTTGAGTTTCGAGAACGAGCCATGAATAGTCACCGAATTGAATAATTTCGCCGACTTGTGCGGGTCTGGTTGAGTTACCGGATTCGGGGGTGTCATATTCGGAATGTTCGTTTTCGGTGGTCGCAGTAGTTGTTCGGCGTGTTTCATCGGAATCGACATATGCGGGGGTGGTGTTACGCCAGTCGAACGGGTCGGCGATTAGGACACCTGCGACAAGTCCGCCTGTTACCACAACACCGCCTATAACCGCCGCAATCGTTTTAATCGGCAAGGCGGCTGTAGTTACTGCTGTTCCCGCTGAGGTTGCCGCACTTGCCGAAATGTTCATTTTTGCGATGACGTTCATGACCTCTGAGGGGAAGTCTGACGTTTTCATGGCGGTTTTCAAAATTGGAATGAACGCAATTAAACCACCTGTGACGAATATTGCCCCGAGCGGGTTGTTGTCCTTGTCGGTGTCTTCTTTTATTTTTGCACGTGCATGGGTTAGGCGTTCGCCGACTTCGTCCGGAGATATGGCAAGCTGTTCGGCGATTTGTGATACGTCTAATTTTTCTATGTAATAGAAATACACGGCGACACGTTCGTCGAGAGGTAGGTTGTTAATTATTTCGATTAGGTGGTCTTGTTGAAGTTTTTCGAGTGGCATATGTTTTCTCCTTAATTAGTAGGGGCGAACTGTGTTCGCCCGTTGGATGAGGCGTGTGATTAATAGAGCGGGCGAACTGGAGATTGATTTATCAAACTCTTATGTTCAGCCCCTACGTGCAGGGTGCGAGCGGGGAAGTGGGTTTTCGGGTTAGTGGGTTGTGAAATTGTCATCTTGATAAAGTATGCCGTCTATGACTATTCCGAGGAAGGTTAAGCTTGAGCCTATTCCCTCAAAACCGATGTCAATATTGCCGTCGCTCCTTAAATAGTAAGTGTGTCCGTCGCCTGTGTTGGACATTTCATAGCCGTTTACTTCATATTCAAATGATGCGGTGTTTGTTGTGAAATAATTGTCAAAAGTGCGAATGTGTATATTTTCGTAAACATCATCATCGGTAATTTCATTAACACCGTGCATTTTCCCGTCCGGGGTGAATGCATAGAACCAATTTCTTGCGAAGTCTGCCGAGTATACGATAAATCCGCCGTTTTCTGCCGCTGTTTGAATGTAGCTGAGGAACATTTCCGGGGAGTAGTTCATGTTTACAATTTCAGTTTGTGCGGGTGGGGTGGTGGGCTCGTAATTAAGCAGGAATTCCATATTCAATGGAATAAGTTCTCCATTTACAACTGTTCCCTGATACCTGAGATTAGGATAGTATACATCAACATTGATACCCAAAGCATGGTCATTAAGGGTTCTGATATATAAATCGTACCCGTCATGTTTTAACCGCCATGTGTGCGAATCATCGCCAATCATGCTGACAATAAGGTCTTGTCCCGATATTTCAAAAAAGCCTGTATTGCCGGGATTGATTTCTATTTGTTCATAAACATTCTCTACATTAAGAGAGTATATAACTCTCTTATCGTTGTAAAACCCGTAAAAATGTAAGTGTGCGTCATATGTGTCTGCGTATAATGCAAAGCCGCCCATTAATTCGGCAATTTCTAATGAACGCCGGAAAAGTTCCATGTTGAAATAATCATCGTCGTCGTTGTCGAGGAGGGCGGCGGTGGTTGGGATGGGTTCGTTTTCGGTGGTGTCGGGTGGGTTGACGGTATATGGGGGAATTAGTTCTTCACGCCAGTCAAACGGGTCGGCGATTAAAACACCTGCGACAAGTCCTCCTGTGACGACTACGCCTGCAATGACCGCCGCAATTGCTTTTATGGGAACAGTCGCTGTAGTGACCGCTGTTGCGGGGGCTGATAAGGCGTTCATTCGTGTGATGATGTTCATGACCTCTGCGGGGAAGTCTGATGTTTTCATGGCGTTTTTCAAAATCGGAATGAATGCGATTAAACCGCCTGTGATGAATATTGCACCGAGCGGGTTGTTGTCCTTGTCGGTGTCTTCTTTTATTTTTGCACGTGCATGGGTTAGGCGTTCGCCGACCTCGTCCGGAGAAATAGCAAGCTGTTCGGCGATTTCGGAAACGTCAAGCTTTTCTATGTAATAGAAATACACGGCGACACGTTCGTCGAGCGGTAGATTATTAATTATTTCGATTAGGTGGTCTTGGTGGAGTTTTTCGATTTGCATGAGATTGCCTCCTTATTTATTAATCTGCAATTGTGCGTCCTGTTCCGTCTACACGCATTTTGTATGTTTCGCTATCTCCATAGACTGTGTAATAAATCCAGCCGTCAACAACGTCAATAATTTGGCTTTGTTCGTCGTTTAATTGTGTTCGTTCAGTACCATTGGTTCGGACTCTGTAGATGTTGTGTATAACGGGGTTTCCCGATATAACTCTGACATAATAAACCCACCCGTCTTCTACGTGGATATAAAGACACCAATCATGAGCCAGAACATGTTTTTCTCCATTGTTTATATTTATTCTGTAAAGATACCTGTTTTGGCTGTCGTTTCTATAATAAATCCAGTCGCCGACTACTTTGAATTCATCGGTTATTCCGCTGTCAAATGAGGTGTATTCCGTACCGTCAATGCGAACCATGCCGAGTGCGTATCCGTTGAAGAAAATCCAGTCACCGAGGATATACGAGTACTCGCTGTAATCATTATACAATACGGTTCTTTCTGAACCGTCAATACGGGTTCTGTAAATCTCTCCGGACCCATCATGGTTATCGCTCCAACGATAATAAACCCAGTCCCCGTATACTGTGCCGGTGTTCAAAATGGGGATACCGTGTGCAGGGGGTGGCGGGAATTGCGGAGGTGTTGCACCGAGCTCAACCAAACGGTCAATAGTCGCATATACATCGGGTAGTCCGTTTTCGTGGTAATTCGGAATGTTTGCAAGTGCGTGATTTTCGTATTCCGGAAGAGTTACCTCCACATCATCAATAAAAACAAAAATATCATCCGAATCATAGAACCGTTCACGTAAGGTGGCGAGTTCTAAAGTCCACTCGTCATCAACTAAAGTATAATACAAATGCTCGTTATGCCAACCGGTAGCGTCCATTATAACAAAAGTGTTTTGTTCGTTGAGATATTTAGTGCCACCCTGAGAACCTATAATTTCAATCACCTTAACGTAATCCATGCCACCGTATTCCTCGGCAGAATACAGCATTGTCAGGTCTGTGTCATATACCTGCCAAGTACGGAAAATTCCGTTCGGCGGCAGAGTTGTCACCACTAATTCATATACCCCGTCATTGTTAAAATCGATTAAATCAGCATAAACGGTTTTGTCCTGCGAAATCTCGTTTAATAGAATATCGACATATGCGTTGTATATGTCCGCTGATATGTTCACTTCGGGTATAGGTTCGGTGGGGTCTTCGGGTGGGGTGGAGTCTTCGGGGGCGGCGGGTTCGTTTTCGATGGTTGCAGTAGTTGTTCGGCGTGTTTCGTCGAGGTCGGAATCGGCGTATGTAGGGGTGGTGTTCCGCCATTCAAAAGGGTCGGCGACTAAGACACCTGCGACAAGTCCACCAGTGACGACTACGCCTGCAATGACCGCCGCAATTGCTTTTATGGGAACAGTCGCTGTAGTGACCGCTGTTGCGGGGGCTGATAGGGCGTTAAGCCGTGTGATGATGTTCATGACTTCTGCGGGGAAGTCTGACGTTTTCATGGCGTTTTTCAAAATCGGAATGAACGCAATTAAACCGCCTGTGATAAATATTGCACCTATGGGGTTATTTTCTTTTTCGGTGTCTTCTTTTATTTTCGCACGTGCTGAGGTAAGGCGTTCGCCGACTTCATCGGGAGTGATTGCCAATTGTTCGGCGATTTGTGATACGTCAAGCTTTTCTATGTAATAGAAATACACGGCGACACGTTCGTCAAGCGGTAAATTATTAATTATTTCGATTAGGTGGGTTTGGTGGAGTTTTTGAAGTTCCATGAGATTTCTCCTTAGTTAGTAGGGGCGAACTGTGTTCGCCCATCGGATGAGGCGTGTGATTAATAGTCCGGGCGAACACGAGGTTGATTTATCAAACTCTTATGTTCAGCCCCTACGGGAAACCACCCCGTCCGCTTTGCGTCCACCCCTCACACAGAGGGGAATTGCAGGGTGCGAGTGGGGAAGTGGATTTTCTGATTAGTGGGTTGTGAAATTGTCGGCTTGGGTTTTTGAAATCCACATCATCGGGCGGACACCGCCGTAATCCGTGACCGCTCTGCCGATTTCGAGAAACGTACCATCTTCAAGAACGCATGAGGCGTAAAATGAACCGTCAATTGATTGTACATATCTTGACCATATCCACCACCAATGCGGCTGACCTTCATAATTCGCAATTTTTGTGGCGGTTAAATACATTTCAAAATCGCTGAAGGAGGGTATCATAATATGAGATAATATTCTTGCTCGGTCGGCTTGGCTGAAGCTGCTGTAGAATTCTCCGTTGAGGTATGTCTCTAAGCTTTCTCCCTCGGATACGGCATATTCATTAACAGTGTGATAATTATTAAGTGAAACTATGTTTTCGGAGACGATGTATATTTGGTCATGACTGACTTCGACAACTATCCATGTGTAATCGCCGAATTGGATTATATCGCCGACTTGTGCGGGTCGGGTTGAACTGCCGGGTTCGTTTTCCGGGTTGGTGTCCGGATTATCGGACGGGACGCCCGGGTGTGCGTCCCCTACGGTTGTTCGGCGGGGTTCATCGTCGTAGGGGTTATTAGACGGGGCGATGTTGACATCGCCCCCTACGTTTGCGAGGACTACACCTGCGACAAGTCCTCCTGTGACGACTACACCTGCTATAACCGCCGCAATCGCTTTTATCGGGATTGCAGATGTTGCGGTTACTGTTGCGGGGGCTGACAGGGCGTTAAGCCGTGATATGATGTTCATGACCTCTGCGGGGAAGTCTGACGTTTTCATGGCGTTTTTCAAAATCGGAATGAATGCGATTAAACCGCCGGTGATAAATATTGCCCCCATGGGGTTATTTTCTTTTTCGGAGTCTTCTTTTATTTTCGCCCTTGCACGGGTTAGGCGTTCACCGACCTCGTCCGGAGTGATTGCCAATTGTTCGGCGATTTCGGACACGTCTAATTTTTCTATGTAGTAGAAATACACGGCGACACGTTCGTCAAGCGGTAGGTTATTAATTATTTCGATTAGGTGGTCTTGGTGGAGTTTTTCGATTTGCATGAAGTACACCTCCGGGATTTTACATAGATTTTACGTATTATATCATATTAATGTTGCTTTTGCAAGAAATATATGTTATAATAATATAATTATAAGTTATATGAGGACGTGAAACATTGACCGAGAGAATAATTACACTCGATAAATCGGAGCATGTACGTTCCGTGTTCGGGGATTTCGATGAGAATATTAAAATCATTCAAAGCCGCTTTGAGGTTGTGGTTTTAGAGCGTGGCGGTGACATAAAAATCACCGGTGCCAATTCCGACGATGTTAATAATGCCGCTTATGCTGTTGAGGCGATGGTAGGGGTTATAAATCGGGGGGACGCTTTGACCGAGCAGGCGGTTCGTTATATCGCTGACATGACCTTAGACGGGAAGAACGACGAGTTAAACGAATTAAGTAAGGACTGCGTTTTCATCACCTTTACGGGGAAGCCTGTCCGCCCGAAAACAGTCGGGCAGAAACGGTATATTACACAAATCAAAAAGAATACAATTGTGTTCGGTGTGGGTCCTGCCGGAACAGGTAAGACTTATTTGGCTGTGGCTGAGGCGGTGAGGGCGTTTAAGGCTAAGGAAGCTAACCGAATTATATTAACCCGACCTGCTGTTGAGGCGGGGGAGAAATTAGGGTTCTTGCCGGGGGATTTGCAGAATAAGGTTGACCCGTATCTCCGTCCGCTTTATGACGCTTTATTTGACATGATGGGGGCAGAGGCGTTCCACAAAAATATGGAGCGGAACACTATAGAAGTTGCTCCCCTTGCCTATATGAGGGGCAGGACGTTAGATGACAGTTTTATAATTCTTGACGAGGCACAGAACACCACTCCCGAGCAGATGAAAATGTTCTTGACACGCTTAGGCTTCGGGAGCAAGATGGTCATTACCGGGGATATTACGCAGATTGATTTACCCGATAAGAAGAAGTCGGGGTTAATTGAGGCAATCGGTGTTCTCGACGGGATTGATGATGTGGCGTTATGCCGGTTCACCGACAAGGATGTTGTGCGGCACAGGTTGGTTCAGGAAATCGTAAAAGCGTATGAGCGAATGGGTTTGAAAAAATCGGACAAGCCTGTTAAACCCGAGGTTAAGAGATTCTATAAATTCAAAGGAAATGATAAATGATAAATTTGAAATTGTTATACAATGATAAGGTTAAGTCAGGGTTGAATTTTCGCCCGTTAGCGTATAAGTGTTGCACTGCGGTTCTCGTTGCGGAGCGGTATCCCTATGTCACCGAGGTTTCAATGGCGTTGGTGTCGGATTATGAAATCCGGTCGTTGAATTATAAGTATCGCAAAATCGACACCTCTACCGATGTGTTGTCGTTCTTGGATGGTGAGCCCGATTATGAAACGAAATCGGTTATATTGGGCGATATAATTATTTCGGCGGAAACGGCGGTTCGGCAGGCTAATGAGTATGGTCATTCTGTAGAACGGGAGTTGTCGTTCCTGACGGTTCACGGAATGCTGCACCTGCTCGGTTATGACCACGACAGCCCCGCAAATGAGAAGAAGATGTTCGATAAGCAGAACGCCATTCTCGGAAAGCTCGGTATTTCACGATGAACGGTAAATTATACAGCCTTAGAAAAAGCTTCGCTTATGCGATTAACGGGATTGTTTTTTGTGTTCGGTATGAGCGAAATATGCGAATTCATCTTACCATATTCGCTTATGTCATGTTTTTTTCTTTGTTTTTTTATAATTTTACTCGTGCGGAATTGATTTTATTGGTTTTGACCTGTGCTTTTGTTATGGCACTTGAAATAGTTAATACTGCCATCGAAGTCCTCACCGACAGGGCTTCCCCTAAGCCGCACCCACTCGCAAAGGTGGCAAAGGATACGGCGGCGGGAGCGGTTCTCGTTTCAGCGGTGACGGCTGTTATTGTGGGTGTGATTTTGTTCTGGGATTTGGAAATTCTTCGGGAAATCGGTATGTTTTTTATAAGTAATATTGCGGCTTTAATCGCATTATTGGCGTCGGTTGGATTAAGCGTGGTGTTTATATTTTTTACGGGTAAGGAAAGAAAGAAAAACTTATGACTAAAACAGTGTTCGCCGCTGTATGCGGTTATGCAAATGCGGGAAAATCCTCCCTTGTTAACCTGCTTGTCGGGGAGAAGGTCGCCATTGTAAGTGAGAAACCGCAGACGACACGCACCCGCATTAACGGGGTTTTGACGGTTGATGAAACCCAGTATGTCTTTACTGATACGCCGGGGTTCCATAAGGCACAAAACGCATTGTCAAAGCATATGCTCAAGTCCATTCGCAGCAGTGTTACCGATGTTGATGTAATTCTGCTTATGGCGGACTGCACTAAAAAACCAACACTGCCTGATTTATTGGATGAGAAAATTGATGTAATCCTATTGTTGAATAAAGTTGATTTAATTAAGGATAAGAATCAATTGTTGCTTATAATTGATGCATATTGCAAATTATATGAGTTTAAGGAAATTATTCCGATTAGTGTGAAAAAGCAGATTAATACCGAGAAAATTCTGCCTTTGCTAAACAATTATGCTAAGGAAAGCGAGTTTTATTTTGACCCTGAGCTACCCACTGACCAGTCGGAGAAAATATGGCTGTCAGAGGTCATTCGGGAGAAGCTGCTGCATGAATTATATGAGGAAATTCCTCACGGGATTGCGGTGCAAATCGAGTTAATCGAATACGGCAAGACTAATAAAGGGGCAGACATAGTAGATTTGTCGGCGGTTATAATTTGTGAGAAGGAATCGCATAAAGGAATGATTATCGGTAAGCAGGGCGGTATGTTAAAGAAAATCGGTTCGGTGGCACGAGGGGAAACCGAAGAGTATTTCGGGTGCAAGGTAAACATGAAGCTGTGGGTGAAGGTTGCCGAGGATTGGCGGAATCGTGAAAGTTTAATCAATGATTTCGGATTGAGAGCAGAGTAATGTTGATTACTGTTGACGGGCTTGTGACGGCTCGCAGGGAATTCGGCGATACGTCATGTTATATCGATATTTTAACAAAGGAATACGGCGTTATTGAGGTTGTGGCGAAGGGGGTTAAGAAGCTCAATAGTCCTAATTCTGCGGCGTGTGCGTTGTTCGCTTATGCGACGTTTTGCCTGAATAAAAAGGGGTTGAATTATTCGCTGAATTCTGCGAAAATTAAGCATAGTTTTCATGAGTTGGCGAATGATATTAAGGCACTCGCACTTGCTGCGTATTTCGCCGAGTTAATCAAGTTTACCGCTACTCCCGAGCAGTCGTCGGAGGATATTCTGCGGTTAATGTTAATCGGGTTGTATGAATTATGCAGGGGCGGTGACTTGTTAACGGTTAAGGCGGTTTTTGAGGTTAGGCTTGCTAAGGAATTGGGGTTCGCTCCGAGGGAGGATACGACGTATCTGAATTTGCCGCTTGAGAAGATATTTAAAGTCCCTGTGAACGACGAGTTTATTAATTCGGCTGAGGGGTATTTGTTGGAGCAATTAGATGTGACGACGTTTAAGACGTTGGAGTATTTTAATAAATTGTGAATTGCTGATTAAGGAGAAGTTATGGGGTTGTTTTATCACCCGCAGAAGTCGGGTAAGGGGGTTGCGAAAAGAGAAGCGGAGAAGAGACCGTTCTTTAAGTTTTGGGAGCTTTTCGGGAGGAAATTTTGGAAGCTGTTGCAGCTTAATGTTCTTTATTTGCTTTTGTGTATTCCTATAGTCACAATTGGTCCTGCGACGGCGGCTTTGACACAGGTGATGAGAAAGTTCGTTGTAGAGCAGCCGATATTCGTGTTTGAGGAGTTTTTTTCGTCGTTTAAAAGAAATTTTAAGCAGGCGTTTATCGTTGGGTTGCTTGACGTGGTTTTTATTCTGTTTTTCTTGGTGACGCTGTTCGACTATTCTTCAAGGATTAACGCCGACCCGGATATTATGAATTATGCGATGATTGCCATGACTATGGTTTCCGGTGTGATATTTCTGACGCTAAACCTGTATATTTATCCGCAGATTGTCAGCTTGCAGTTAAGTCTGCCCGCTATGTTCAAGAATGCTGTTATTCTTGGGGTGGCAGGGTTAAAAAGAAACGCTGTCACTGTCCTTTGTTATATCGGGGTAATCAGTGTGTTTGTTTTGACATTGCCTTATTCGGTGGCGTTTTTGCCCCTTGCTCCTTTTTCGTGGCTGGCGTTTTTGAGTGTGTTTAACGCTTATCCTGTTATCCAACAGTATATAGTCAACCCGTATTATGAGGCGAAGGGGGAGATTAATCCCGAATCGCCCGATTATGACGGGGGTGTGAGTGTTACCGGTGAAGACGGCGAGGAGGTTAAAAAAGAGGAAATTAAACCGCTGTTTACCGATTTGGGCGGGAGGGAAGCTGTTGTTAATAAAAAGAATGTAAAAACAGGGGGAAAACTGATAAAATAACATTGCTTTTTGTTTCATTGTGTGATATAATTAGATATTGTATGATTTTGGGTTTGTTTAAAAAGAGGGGAATGTTTTATGAAAGCAGATTTACACTGCCATACCACGCTGTCTGACGGTTCGCTGGGAATCGAAGATATTATTTCGCAAGCCAAACGAAACGGGTTGGATTACTTAAGCATTACTGACCATGATACGCTTTCGTCAATTTCGAGGGCGAATGTCCTCGGGAAGCGGTACGGCGTTAATATTATCCCTGCCGTGGAGCTGACTGCGTTCGACGGGAAGCGGGGGGCTAAGGCACATATCCTGTGTTATAACCCGAAGAAGCCCGACCGCCTTGAGGGGTTGTGCTTGCGTACCTGTGAGCAGAGAAAAGTTCGGGGTAAAAAAATGTCGATGAAGGTTATCGACAAGTATCCCATTACACTTGAGAATATTGTTAAATATGCCGCCGGAAGTAAAGCTATTTATAAAAGCCATATCATGCATGCCTTGATGGATTACGGTTATACTATTGACCTGTATGGCAAGATGCATAAGGAGCTGTTTAATACGGTTGACGGGTTGTGTGCCGAGGAGGTGCGTAGCGAGAGTGACGAGTATCCGGAGGTTCGGTTCGTTATTCAATTAGTCCGTTCGGCTGGCGGGATTGCTGTTTTGGCTCACCCGAGAGTGTATGATAATTTTGAGCTTGCTGAGGAATTGGCGAAAGAAAAGTTAATCGACGGGTTAGAGGTATGGCACAGCAGCCACACCGACGGCGATGTTGAGAAGCTTTTGGAGATTTCAAACGAGTTTAATCTAATCACCACCGGCGGTTCGGATTTCCACGGGTTCTATAACCATTATCCCGTTTCGCTGGGGGCACTGACTACACCTGCAGGTTCGTTGAGCAGGATTTTGGGTAAAAAAGAAGCCGCTATTACGTAAATTGTAAAGGAGCAGAAAAATGAGTTATGAATATAGTCCGACGGGGGTTTGTGCCCAGAAAATGCAGTTTGATGTTAATGACGGCATTGTTAAGGATTTGAAGATTGTCGGGGGATGTGCCGGTAATGGTGTCGGTATTGCACGGTTAGTCGAGGGTATGAAGGTCAGCGATGTTATTGAGCGGCTGGAAAGTGTTCGGTGCGGGGGACGTCCGAGTTCCTGTCCTGCACAATTAGCACAGGCGTTACGAGCAGTTAATAATTAATAATGAATAGTGAATAATGATTGTGTCGCCTGCGGCGACGTATTTGAAAGCCTTGCTTGAAATTTCAGCAGGGTTTTTTGTTAATTTTTTCACGGTATATTTATTATGGTGTGGAAAAAAATAATAAAAATTACGGGCAACCCATATAGGTCGCCCGCTCTGTTATAGTGATACAGATACCATACAATTATACTACTTTTGATAAAGGGGTTTCAACCTCAATAAACACGCTTTCAATGTCGGTGTGTTTTATTGTTTTGGTTTCATACTCATTTATAGCAATTTCAATGTCCGCTTCATAAGCAACACCTTGTTCCCAAATTTCTACTATAACAGCACGTTTTCCCGATTTCAACTTTATGTGGTCAAATTGTTTAATCATTTCTCTACCTCTCGATTTGTAATATACGCACTTGTCAGCCTTGTTTCGCCATTGTGTTCAACTATCCAGCTTGTAAGTACATTGGCACTTTTTCCGTTTTCTCCTCTTAAAATCATCAAAACCTCATACTTTATGCCAAAACCATTGTCGCCTTTTGATGTTGCTTTAAATTTAATAAGGCTGTCTTTGATGTTCTTAATAAGTATGTTGTAATTGGTTAAATCATACCCTAATGCCTGTTCAAAGGCATATGCTTTACCCTTCCCTTTTACAGGGTGGAGTGCGTATTCTGTAAACTTTCTAACAGGAATTACAGCTTTATCTGCATTGGGTAGTATATTCATTATTTCACCGCCTGTGCTTATTATACATTTGTTTTCTTCACTTGTCAATGCTAAAGCTGTTATTAATAACATGTTTTATGCAAATTTTACATTGTATAATATTTCTGCCACATCAAAAACTACGAAAAAGAGGTGAGAAATAATGCAGATTACTAAAAAAGATTATGCCGAGCTGACCAAGAAGCGTTCACCGAATACCAAGCTACCTAAAACCTTAACTAAGGCTTTTTTAATCGGGGGGGCAATTTGTGTTATCGGGCAGGGATTTTTGAATTTATATACACGGCTTGGGTTCGATAAAATTGACGCAGGGGCGTTGACTTCGGTTTCGTTGATGTTTATTGCGGCGGTTTTAACCGGGTTTAGGATTTATGATAAAATTGCACGTCATGCGGGGGCGGGTTCAATTGTTCCTATTACGGGGTTCGCCAATTCAGTGGTGTCACCTGCCTTAGAGTTTAAGACAGAGGGGTATATCTTAGGGGTGGGGGCGAAAATGTTCGTGATTGCGGGGCCTGTAATCCTCTACGGCATTACTGCCTCTGTAATATACGGGGTAATCCTGTATGTCTTCGGGAGGTAGGTATGGGGAAGTTTATTCAAGGCGGGACTGTTCAAATGTTCAACGCACCATCTGTTAAGTCATACGCCGCCGCCGTCGGGAAAAAAGAGGGTGAGGGACCTTTAGCCGATTGCTTCGATTATATCGGTGAGGATGTTACTCTGGGAACCGACAGCTGGGAAAAAGCCGAAAATATGTTGCAGAAATATGCATTCAGCATTGCACTTCAAAAAGGCTCGCTGGCACAGACTGATATTGCTATGATTTTTGCGGGGGATTTGCTTAATCAATGCACCGCCTCCGGGTATGCTGTTCGGGATTTTGATATTCCTTTTGTGGGGTTATACGGGGCGTGTTCAACTATGGCGGAGAGTCTTGCATTAGCTTCGGTGTTTATCGAGAACGGCTTGGGCGGGAATATCGCCGCACTTACCTCGTCGCATTTTTGTGCGGCTGAGCGGCAGTTTCGCTTTCCGCTGAATTATGGCGGGCAGAGAACACCCACCTCCCAGTGGACGGCTACTGCGGCGGGCTGTGCCGTGGTTTCTTCACGGGAAATGCCGCCCTATATCAACGCTGTTACCTTCGGGAAAATCAAGGACTACGGAATCACCGATGTCAATAATATGGGGGCGGCAATGAGCGGTGCGGCTTATGATACTATATCGACACATTTGTCGAATACGTCAAAGTCAATCGATGATTTCGATTATATAGTAACCGGGGATTTAGGATTAGTCGGCAGTGAATTGTTATATGACCTGTTCGACAAGGATAGGGTAAACATTCAAAAAAAGCACAAGGACTGCGGGTTGATGTTATACGATTTAAAAGGACAGGACATTCACGCAGGTGGGTCGGGCTGCGGGTGTGCGGCAAGTGTTTTGTGCGGGTATTTTTTACAGGAGATTGCACAGGGGAAAATAAAGAATATATTGTTCACGGCGACAGGGGCGTTAATGTCACCTACGATGATTCAACAGGGTGAGAGTATTCCGGGGATAGCCCACGCTATCCACATCTCATCAGAATAGCGTGGGCATAAGCCCTATGCTATCCACATCTCATCAGCGTAGGGGCGAACTGTGTTCGCCCGTCGGTAGGTGGGTATTGGAATAACGGGCGAACACAGTTCGCCCCTACGGGGAGGAAAGATTATGGATTATTTATGGGCGTTTTTAGTGGGCGGGACAATTTGCCTGATTGGGCAGTTGTTAATAGATTTGACAAAGCTATCGCCGGCGAGGATTCTTGTGTCGTTCGTTGTGGCAGGGGTGTTCCTTTCGGCAATCGGCTGGTACGGGGCGTTAGTAGAATTCGCCGGAGCAGGTGCGACTGTTCCTTTGACGGGGTTCGGTTATCTCTTAGCCGAGGGGGTTAAAAAAGCGGTTCAGACTGACGGGTTAATCGGGGCGTTGACAGGTGGGTTTACGGCGGCTTCATGCGGGCTGGCTACGGTTATGATATTGGGGTTGTTGGTTTCACTCCTGTTCAAGCGGGGTGACAGAGTTTCATGATGCGTGTGTATATATGTGTCGGAATATTTATCTCGATTATTGCGTTTTCGCTGTTCAGTAAAATGTATGTGCGGGATTCTGTCGGGGAAGTCCGTGACGCACTTGTTATGGCTGTGGAAAGCTATGAGGCGGGAGATTATGAGGCGGTTGACAGTTATACCGCTTATGCCGCCGAGAAGTGGGATAAATTCCGCAAGAACAGCTTCCTCTTAGCGGATAAATCGTACATCACGACTATGTCGGGGGCGATTGCAAGAGTACACGCCTTGCAAGGGGATATGTTCGTCGCAGAATGTTATTATGCTATTGCGGTGGCTGACCATATTATAAAAGAGAATTAGTCCCGAAAATTCGGGATTGATTTTTTTATCGGATTATGATATAATTCAAATATGGGAATATTTGATAAATTTAAAACAGGATTAAAAAAGACAAAGGATTCGCTTGCAGGTGGGGTTGAGCGGGTCATTAATTCGTTTACCAAAATCGACGAGGATTTCTTTGAGGAGTTAGAGGAAACGCTGATACTTTCTGACATTGGAGCGGCTACCGCTGATGAAATATGCGAGAAATTACGCTCGGAGATTAAAAGAACCGGTGCGAAAGAGCCTAATGAAATTATGGGGCTTTTGAAAAGTATTATCCGGGAAATGCTGACGGGCGGGAATGAATTAGACATTTCAAATAAACCTGCTGTTATCCTTGTAATCGGCGTTAACGGGGCAGGGAAAACCACCACTATAGGGAAGTTAGCCGCTAATTTGAAAAATGATGGGTTAAAAGTGGTTATTGCGGCGGCTGATACGTTTCGGGCGGCGGCAATCGAACAGCTTTCAACATGGGCTGAGCGTTCCGGTACTGATATTATTAAACATTCTGAGGGGTCTGACCCTGCGGCTGTGGTTTTTGACGCTTGTAATGCTGCAAAGGCACGCAACGCCGATGTCCTTATAATTGATACTGCGGGGCGGCTGCACAATAAAAAGCATTTGATGGAAGAGCTTAAGAAAATTTCACGCACTGTTAATACTAATATCCCCGATTGTTCGTTTGAGACGTTGTTAGTCCTCGACGCTACGACGGGGCAGAACGCCGTTAATCAGGCGAAGCTGTTCGGGGAGACCACGCCCATTAGCGGGATTGTGCTTACTAAGCTGGACGGCACTGCGAAAGGCGGGATAATTATCGCGATTAAAAATGAACTCGGTATTCCTGTGAAGTTGGTAGGCGTGGGTGAGAAAATCGACGATTTGCAACCGTTCTCGGCGGAGGGGTATGTAGAGGCGTTGTTTGGGGAATGACATATGGAGAAGTATGATTATATTACTATTGCTTGTTTGATGTTGGAAATTATCGGGGTTGTATTGATAATAGCGTTTACCATGAAGAAGCATTATGTTCGTAATAAAACTATAGTTTTTTTCTTAATACGTATTCTTTCAATACCGATAATGGGTTATGCCGGTTTTCTTATCCTTTTGGCTTTTTTCGGATTTGGCGGCGTTTTAGATGTTATTTTTATTATTCCTTGGATTTGTTTGCCGATAGATTTAGCATGGTTTTATGTGTCGGTGGTTAAAACGAAAATAAGATACATAATCATATCAAGGGTTATAACGTCAATTGTAATGGCTCCTGTGCTTGGTTACACAATGATGTCAATAAGGTTTTTGTTGTGGTGAGGGGTTGGATAATCGGGCGAACAGAAATGCACCAGTTTTTACCGAAACCACCCCGTCAGCCTATGGCTGCCACCCCTCCAAGGAGGGGAATTGCCCGTTTCAAGACAGAAAGCTGATTTTTCGTTTGCAACCTGCATTCCCCTCCGTGGAGGGGTGCCCGTAGGGCGGGGTGGTTTTGGAAAAAGCGGTGATATGCAAAACACTGTAAATAAGAAGACAGTTTAAAAGTAGAATAACTTTTTGAAAGGCATAAAGTATGAAATTAATCATTGCTTCCAATAATCAGGGTAAGGTTTTGGAATATAAACAGCTTCTTGCACCGCTGGGGTATAAGGTGGTTTCCCAGTCGGAGGCGGGGATTGACCTTGACGTTGAGGAAACGGGTGCGACGTTCAGAGAGAATGCCTCACTAAAAGCTCGTGCGATTTATGAATTAGGTGGGGGCGTGCCGGTAATCGCAGACGATTCGGGATTGGAAGTCGATTTTTTAGGGGGAGAGCCGGGTGTGTATTCAGCACGGTATGCCCCGCATGGGCAACGGCGTAAGACGATTCTCGCTAAGATGGAAACCTGCCCGCCCGAAAAGAGAACTGCGAGATTTTTCTGTTGTATCTGCTACATTGACGAGAACGGCGAGAAGTTCGTTGACGGGGAGGTTCACGGGTTAATCGGGTATGAGAATAGGGGGGACAACGGGTTCGGGTATGACTCGATATTTATGTATAAAGGCAAATCCTTCGCTGAATTAGCCTCGGCTGAGAAAAACAACATAAGTCACAGGGGAGCGGCATTACGAAAATTGATAGGAGTTTTAGACGGACATGAGCAGTAATATCACAAGTAAACAGCGGGCGGCTCTCAGGGGGATTGCCAACAGTTATGATACTATATTCCAAATCGGGAAAAGCTCCGAAATCAGTGAGAACCTTGTTAAACAAGTCAATGACGCACTTGCGGCACGGGAGCTGATTAAACTCAGAGTGCTGAACAATTCGGAATATTCCGCCAAAGATGCGGCAGTTGAATTAAGCGAGAAGACCAATTCCGAAATAGTACAGGTAATCGGGACGAGGTTCGTTTTGTTTAAACAAAATCCAGACCCCGATAAAAGAAAAATCAGTATATGAACAACCATATGAAAATCCATAAAAAAATCGGAATCTTCGGCGGAGCTTTCGACCCACCCCATAACGGGCATGTTAATTTAGTTAATTCTGTTATGCGGGAATTGGCTTTAGACAAGGTTATTGTAATCCCTACCGGGACTTCGCCCCATAAGGCGGCTTCGGCTACAGCGTTTTCGGACAGGCTAAAGATGGCAGGGTTAGCCTTCCCCGATTATGAAATTAGCGATATTGAAAGCCGCCCGGGAAAAAGTTATATGATTGATACACTTCGGGAGCTTTGTGAAATATATCCCGACGACGAGTTTTATCTGTTAATCGGCTCGGATATGATGGACAGCTTTGATACTTGGAAAGACCATGAGGAAATATTGAAGTTGTGCAGGGTTGTGCCAACCTCACGAAGTATTGTTCCGGTATCGTCTACCGAAATCAGAGCGGACTTAGAAAAACATAAGCACCTGTTACCCGAGGCGGTATATGACTATATAAAGCAGAGAGGTTTGTATGAATTATGAGAAAATAGTGAGAGAGAAGTTACGGGACAAGCGGTATAACCATAGTGTGAATGTGGCTGACATGTGTGTGCAATTAGCGAAAAAGCACGGCTGTGACTGTGAAAAAGCGTATATTGCGGGAATGCTGCACGACGTTATGAAAGAACTGCCTATGGAGGAAATGTGTGGAATTGTCGAGAGCTCCGGGCTTCAGCCGGATTCGATTGAATTGGTCACCCCCGCTCTGTGGCACGGAATAGCCGCTGCCGTCTATGTGCGTGATGAGCTTCATATAAAAGACAGCGACATTATAAATTCAATTAGGTTTCACACCGTCGGCAGGGGCGGAATGTCCATTTTGGAGAAAATTGTTTATTTGGGGGATTTGGTGTCGGTTGACCGGGTTTTCTATGACGTGGAAATATACAGAGAGTATTCTTTTTCCGATTTAGATTACGCAATGTATATGGCTTTGAAGTGGGGTATTTGCGAAACTCTCAGGAAAGACGGTCAGATTCCGGTGTTTACATTACAAGCGTATAATTATTTCAACAATAAGTATAAAGGAGAAAAAATATGACAGATAATGAAATTTTGGCAGTTGCGGTTAAGACACTTGACGATAAGAAGGGGCACGACATTAAGGTCATCAAAATCGCCGATATATCGGTGATTGCTAACTATTTCGTCCTTGCGACAGGGACAAGCTCTACACAGGTTAAGGCGTTGGCTGACGAGGTCGAGCATAAGCTATCGCTGTCCGGGACTGCTCCGAGACGCACTGAGGGGTATAACGGGGCGGATTGGATTGTGTTAGATTATATCGATGTGATTATCCACATTTTTTACAAAGAGACAAGAGAGTTCTATGACCTTGAGAGATTGTGGCAGGACGGGGAAGAAATTGACATCAGCGTGTTTTTAAAATAATCACGTCATGTGTATTTATTTTTAGCGAATTATATATTTCACGGGAAATAATCATGCAAAATGATTATTTCCTTTTTGTTGTCGGAAAATGTCGAGTGGGTTTTTCCCTTTCTGTGAGCAGGGGGAGTGGAATTCTTTTCCATAAATAATAACTTCATTCGCCGGGAAATAACGCCATAATGACATGATTAAAATTTACTATATATTGTGTTTATTGGAAAATAAAAACACTATTATTTATTGGGAAATATTTGTAAAAAATCGGGTCATGTGATTTATTTGTGAAAATTTTCAGAATTTTCAATTTATGTATTGACAAGAGGTGGAATATATAGTATACTGTTTTAGTATTCATATTAATAAAAAATAAACCCGGGGTAAGGGAGGGAAACAGATGGCGGAAGTCAGACTTGGGAAAAACGAGTCTTTGGAGACAGCACTGAAACGCTTTAAGCGGTCGTGTGCCAGAGATGGTGTTCTTGCCGAGGTCCGCAAGAGGGAGCATTACGAGAAGCCCTCGGTCAAGCGGAAGAAAAAGTCCGAAGCGGCTCGTAAGCGTAAGTTCAAATAGGATTTCTATACGGGCGATTCCTGATTAAACGGGGTCGCCCCTACGTTTTAGGAGAGACATATGTTTAAACCGACATTTTGGTTAGAGAGCGTTTTTCAAATAGATGAAGTGTTCTTGTATAAAAATAATATCCACGGGTTGATTCTTGACCTTGATAATACCCTTTCCATGCACGATAACCCAAAGGCGGAGGAGGGCGTTATCGAATGGTTGGACGAAATGCGATTCCTCAAGATTAAGATGATTGTGGTGTCGAATAATTCTGCTAAACGGGTTGCTCCCTTAGCTGAGGAATTGGGCCTGGATTTTATTTCGTTCGGGTGCAAGCCGCTCCCGTTCGGGATTTATAAGGCGGCAAGGTCGCTTAATTTATCGAGGTTTAACCTTGCTGTGGTGGGTGACCAGATTTTCACCGACATTATCGGGGGGAATTATTGCGGGATTCGTACTGTTTTAGTTGAGCCGTTTCATTTAGAGGATAAGTGGACGTTCAGACTTAAAAGAAAAATCGAAAGTGTTGTGTTTGAGCGGGATTTTACGAAACTGTAGGGACACGATATATCGTGTACGTGAGTAGGAGTGAAATTATGCCTATTGTGTTCGCACCGGGCGGGAAAGCCGACAGCTTCGGCAGGCGGAAATTCCCCATAGAATTGCCCGCATATTTAGCGGAATTCGGGTTAAACGGGTTCGAGTTCGAGTGCGGCAGAGGGGTAAATATATCTGAGGAAGCTTATGAGTTTTTTGCCGTTGACCGTGGGATTAAATTAAGCCTTCATGCACCGTATTTTATTTCGATTTCTTCTGTTGAGGAAGCAACGAGAATTAAAAGTATACAGTATATTCTTCAATCGGCTGAGGCGGCGTGCAAATTAGGAGCAGACAGAATTATCGTTCATTCCGGCTCATGTGCGAAGATTAGCCGTGACGTTGCTTTGGGGTATGCACTCGAAACATTAAAAAAAGCACGGCAGGTTATGGACGAAAACGGGTTTTATGACATTATGATTTGCCCGGAAACCATGGGCAAGATTAATCAATTAGGCACAGTTACAGAAGTAGTTGAGTTATGCAAATTAGATGAACGAATGCTGCCTTGTGTGGATTTCGGGCATGTGTACGCACGCAATTCCGGAAGTGTCGATTATGCGGGTGTTTTCGATGAAATAGCGGACAAGTTAGGGAATGAGCGATTACGTAAAATTCATATACATTTCAGCAAAATTGAGTTCACCACCGGTGGTGAAAAACGGCATTTGACATTCGAGAACCGGCAGTTTGGTCCGGAATATGAGCCGCTTATTGATGAAATAGTCAGACGTAATCTTGAGCCGTTTATAGTATGTGAATCGGACGGCACACAAAGTGAGGACGCATCACAAATGCTAAAATATTATAGGGGGATATTGTTATGAAAATCTACATCATTAACGGGGCAAATCTCAACCTTCTCGGTAAGCGTGAGCCGGATATTTACGGGACTGATATGCTTGATTCTATTAACAACGCCATTACCGAGGAAGCGGCAGAATTAGGCTTGGACTGTGAGTTTTTCCAGTTGAACCATGAGGGTGATATTATCGAAAAGCTCCACGAGGCTTGTGAGAATGCTGACGGTGTTGTTCTTAATGCGGGGGCGTATACCCATTATAGTTATGCCATTAGAGACGCCATTAAAGCAATAAGAAAGCCTGTTATTGAGGTGCATTTGTCGAATGTACACGCACGGGAGGATTTTCGCCAGATTTCTGTAATTGCGTCGGTGTGCAGGGGTACGATTGCGGGATTTGGGAAAACAAGTTATGTTTTGGCGTTACATGCCTTGAAAGATATTTTATGAAAATTGCAGAATTAATTACAAGCTCGCTGACTGACAGCAGACAAGCCGCCCTCGTGACTTCACAGGTTAACCGCCGTTATATAACGGGGTTTAATTCGTCGTCGGGGATTATTGTTATTACTAAGGACAGAAAGTATTTCTTGACCGACTCACGCTATTATGATAAGGCGGTTGAGATGGTTCACGGGTACAAGGTCGTTTTGTTGAAGGACGTTAAGGAACAGCTCGACTATATATTCATCAAGCACCGCATTGACACTGTGTCTGTTGAGAACCAGACCATGACCTTAGCGGGGTTAGAAAAGTATAAAGAAATGTTCTCGCATATAGAGTTTGATACCTCGAATTGGCTGTCGGATTTGATTGTGAAAAAACGCATGATAAAAACCTCCGACGAGCTAAGTAAAATCGAAGCGGCTCAAAGAATTGCCGAGCGGGCTTTCTCGAAGCTGTTGACTAAGCTGCGTCCCGGGATTACTGAAAAGCAGGTCGCGGCGGTGCTGAATTATTATATGTCGGAATTGGGCTCGGACGGTGAGGCTTTCCCGATTATCGCCGCCTCCGGAAAGAATTCTGCTGTTCCTCATTCGTCGCCTACGAGTAAGGAATTAGTGGAGGGAGAGTTCATCATTATCGACTTTGGAGCGGTGGTTGACGGGTATCATTCGGATATGACGAGGACTGTCGTAATCGGTAATCCTACTGAGGCGATGAAGCGGGTCTATGACGCTGTGTGGTCGGCGAATACCGATGTTCTTAAGGCAGTCCGCCCGGATATTACCGGGAAGCTACTCGACAATGTGGCACGCTCTACGTTAGAAGCATGGGGGTATGAATCGTATTTCGGGCATGGGCTGGGTCACGGGGTTGGGTTGGAGGTTCATGAAACACCCACCATTTCTTCTAAGGCGGACGCTACCTTGAGGGAGAATATGGTGTTCACCGTGGAGCCGGGTGTGTATATTCCGCATAAGTTCGGGGTTCGCATTGAGGATATGATTGTGGTGACCAAGAACGGCTGTGTTAATCTGACCAAGACTCCTAAGACGTTGATACAAGTGTGAAATAATTTGGTAAAAGACTTGCATTTTTTTATGAAATATTGTAGAATATATGTATATGAGAAAGGTGGTGGGAATAATGGGTATGACCGACAGACAGTTCGACTCATATCAAGCACGGTTGTTAAGTAATTTAAAAGAAGCATTGGCAGTGAGTCCTAATAATGAAAAGTTAAAAAAGCTGATAAAAGAAATTGAGGCTGAATTAAAAAGACCTTAAGTTTGAGGCATAAGAGAGGAATGATAAATTATGATTAATGCAGGTGATTTTAGGAATGGCGTAACCTTTGAGGAGGACGGAAACGTAATGCAGGTTGTCGAGTTCCAGCACGTTAAACCGGGGAAAGGTGCGGCGTTCGTGCGAACGAAGGTACGCAACGTCATTACCGGTTCAGTGGTTGAAAAATCGTATAACCCCACTGCGAAGTTCGAGAGTGCTTTTGTAGAACGGCGTGACATGACCTATTCCTATGCGGATGGTGAGTTGTTTTATTTTATGGATTGTGAGACCTATGAGCAGGTTCCCATTAATAAATCGGAATTGTCCGACAGCTTTAAATTCGTGAAAGAGGACATGGTTTGTAAGGTTCTTTCGTATAAAGGTAAGGTTTTCGGGGTTGAGCCGCCTAATTTTGTGGAATTAGAAATTGTTGAGACCGACCCGGGATTTAAAGGCGATACCGCAACTAATACGCTTAAGCCTGCAACACTCGAAACAGGGGCGGTTGTTAAAGTGCCGCTGTTCATCGAGCCGAACGAGATTATTCGGATTGATACCCGCACCGGTGAGTATATGGAAAGAGCGAACAAGTAATTAAATAAGGAGGATATTATTATGCCGAACACTGCCGAAACTATCGAAAAGTTAGCGAGAGAATTGACAATTAATCAAATTCTCTTAGCTTTAAAAGAATTTCAGACACTCGAACAATTAGAGGAGTATCTCGAAACATTATTGAAAAAATAAAAGGAGAAAAAAATGACTATTTCTGAAAAAGTAGCCTACATCAAGGGCTTGACCGACGGAATGAAAATTGATGATTCCACCAATGAGGGTAAGGTTATATTAGCCATGCTCGATGTTCTTAAAGAGGTTGCATTAGAGTTAGAAGACATTGACGACACTTTAGACGATATGGCTGAAATTGTCGGCGATATTGAAGAAAGTGTGTATGACTTGGAGGACGAGGTTTATGGCGGCGATTTCGGCGATTATGACTTTGATGACGACGATTTATATGAAATAGCCTGCCGTGGCTGCGGGAATACCGTTTCTGTTGATATGAGTATGCTGGAGGACGGTTCGGTGAATTGCCCGAATTGCGGTGCTTTAATCGAATTCGACATTGATATTATAGACGCCGACGAATGTGAACCCGGTAGTGACAGATGAATTTAAAAGAATACGGATTTAAAATAGAAGCCGCTTTGAAAGAATGCTGTGAGGCTTCCGAGAAAGCGTTGGGGTTGACACCTTTCGACGAACAATTAATTGCGGCGGTTGCTTTGTATGACGGGAAAATTGTCGAGATGAAAACCGGCGAAGGTAAGACACTTTCGGCGGTTTTTGCCGCATATTTGTTAAAATTAGACAATCGGAAAGTCCATATATTCACCTTTAATGATTACCTCGCAAAGCGTGACTATAACTGGATGAAGCCGCTGTATGACTTATTGAATGTGAGTATCGCCCTGATTACCGAGAAGACCCCCTTCAAAGAACGGCAAATGGCTTATAAAAATGCTGATGTTGTCTATTGTACGGTGAAGGAGGCGGGGTTCGATTTTCTGCGGGACTTCATGGTGTATGAGGATTCGGAAAGAGTGCATGTCGGATATGACTTTGCGATATTCGATGAGGCGGACAGCGTTCTGATTGATGAGGCACGAATTCCCCTTGTAATTGCAGGAGATGTCGATGCACATGTCAGCGACGAGGTTGTTCGGGTATGTGAGTTTGTTAAGAAATTAGACGAGAATGATTATGAAATAGATTTCGGGGAGAATGCCGTTTATTTAACCGATGACGGGATTGTAAAAACCGAGGAGTTTTTTGAATTAGATAATCTTTATGACGAGGAAAATACCGATGTTTTAATCGTAATTAACACCTGTTTAAAAGCTGTGTTTTTCCTTAAAGAAAACAAGGATTATGTTGTAAAGGATAACAAGATTCAATTAATCGATTCGCTTACGGGGAGGATTGCGAAAAATCGAGTTCTGCCCGATGCACTTCAATCAGCTGTTGAAGTCAAGCATGGGTTGAAAGTCACCGAAAGAGGGGTTGTTACGGGGATTATCCCCATTCAATATTTTGCACGGCAGTATAAAAATATTGCGGGAATGACAGGCACGGCTATGCAATCCGATGAAGAGTTCGAGTTATTGTACGGGCTTCACATTGAGGCGATTGCACCGCATAACCCGTCAAACAGAACCAACCATCTTGCCGAAATATACTACGACGGTGAAAGTAAATGGGAGGCTGTTGTTCGGGAGATTGTGCGTGTTAATGAGAAGAAGCAGCCTGTTTTAATTGGGACGGCGACGATTGAAGAGAGCGAAAACTTAGCGAAGATGTTAGACGGTGAGGGGATTGATAATGTTCGGGTTCTAAACGCCAAGAATGATGAAATGGAAGCGGAAATTATTAAAAACGCAGGGGCATTAGGGGCTGTTACCGTTTCTACTAATATGGCAGGGCGGGGCATTGATATTAAGTTAGGTTCATTCGATGAAACCACCCGTGACGAGGTTGTTGAGGCGGGCGGGCTGTTCATAATCGGTACGCAGATTTATGAAAATGCACGCATGAACGAACAGTTAAACGGGCGGTGCGGGCGGCAGGGCGATGTCGGTGAAACGAAATTATTCGTTGCTTTAGACGATGAAATTATGCTCAAGCATGAGTTGAAAAAGTTAGTCGGGGGCAGGCGGTTTCCAGACCCAACCAAGGATATAATAGATGACAGGGTTGTTGTTCGTGAAATTGAACGGGTTCAACGAATATCGCAGGGGGATTTGTTAGAGGAACGTAAGCGGTTGTTGAAATTCACCATTATCGGGGAGAAGCACAGGGACATTATTTTCAGTAAGCGGTTAGAGTATTTATCCGGGGAACGTCAACCCGATATTTGGCAAGGCTCACAGGATTATAAAAAGGCAGTGAAGAAATTCGGTGAAGAAGCATTGAACGCTTTACAAAAAGAGGTAATTCTCTCTGCCGTAAACGAGGTCTGGTGCGATTATTTAGAGTATACCTCCGAGCTTAGAACCGGAATTCACTTGCGGGCAATCGCAGGGAGAAGCCCCGCTGAGGAGTATAACATCGACAGCGAGATGTATTTCGAGGGGTGTGAAAACCGTTTAATTGAGAAGGTTAATGATACGTTAAGCGAGATAATAAAACTCGATAAATTAAGCGAGTTCAGCGTGGTGAAGCCGAAGAATACCCGCACCTATCTCATGGAGGAGAGCGGTGATGATTTAGCAGGGAAGCCCATTTTGCTGAATATATTTGAAGAAGAGGAAGAAAAAGATGATGATAATTCCGACGGCTTTTGGGCGAAGCTGTTCGGGAAAAAATCGAAATAAGGGACGTTTAAAGTTATGCGGACAATTGCGGCAATAGCAACCCCCGATACCCTTGGCAGCATTGCAATGCTGAGGATTTCCGGGGAAAGGGCAATCGAAATAGCCGAAAAGGTGTTCAACCCCGTCAACGACAGGGCTGTTTCGGATATGCAGGGTTATACGGCGGCTTATGGCATTATTCACGATAACGGGGTCAAAATCGATGACGGGGTGCTGCTGATTTATAGAACCCCGAAAAGCTATACCGGGGAAGACGTCGCCGAGATTACCTGTCACGGCGGGGTTTATGTCGCCCGAAGAGTTTTACAAGCCTGCCTGTCTGCGGGGGCACAGTTAGCCGAGGCGGGAGAGTTCACTAAACGTGCGGTGCTTAACGGGAAGATGTCACTCACGCAGGCGGAGTCGGTGATTGATATAATAAATTCCGTCAACGAGCAGTATCTCTCGTGCAGTAATGCACAAAAGGACGGGTCGCTGTTCCGCAAGATTAACGATATTTCTGAGAAGATATTAGAGGTTTCTGCACATATTGCGGCGTGGATTGATTATCCCGAGGAGGGGCTGAACAGCTTCGAGACCTCCTCGCATATCGGGCAATTAACCGATTGTCGGTTGCAGCTGTCGCTGTTGCTTAAGAGCTATGAAATTGGTAGAATTATGCGGGAGGGAGTTGTCACCGCAATAGTGGGTAAGCCTAATGCGGGGAAGTCTACCCTTATGAATCTGATGACCCGCCGCAACCGCAGTATCGTCACTGATATACCCGGGACTACTCGTGATATTGTTGAGGAAACCGTTAATATGGGTGGGGCGGTTCTGAGGTTATGTGATTGTGCAGGTATTCGGGAAACTGATGACGCTGTTGAGAAAATCGGGATTGAGTTTATGCTTAGGCAGATTGACGAGGCGGCGTTAATTCTTGCTGTTTTTGACAATTCCCGCTCTTTAGAAAAAGAAGATTGTGCTTTGATTGAAAAGATTTCCGGCAAGAACAGCATTTGCATTATTAATAAAACTGACTTAGAAAACAAATTAGATTTGACCATTTTAGCGACGCAGTTTAAACATGTTGTTCAGTTATGTGCAAAAGAAAATGAGCCTTCCTTAGAAAAGCTCGTCACGGTTATTAACAAGGTTTATGATGTGAAAACGCTCGATTTGTCTGCGGGGTTCATCGCAAATGAGCGGCAACGGGTTTGTGCGTTGGAGGCAGAACGGTTATTAGGTGAGGCGATTGACGGAATTGAAGCGGGAGCCCCGTTAGACGCTACCGGTTTCTTATTGGAAAATGCACTTGAGGCATTGTATCGGCTTTCCGGGAAAAGTGCTTCTGCGGAGATAATCGGCGAGGTGTTTAAACGATTTTGCGTAGGCAAATAATTAATAATTAATAATGAATAATGAATAATTTTGGTATTTGCGTCCGCAAAGATTTTTATTTTTAATCCGTCGCCGCAAGGCGACACAATCATTATTAATTATTAATTATTAATTATTAACTATTAATTATTCATTGGCAATTTGGTTCAGTCCATTTGATGTTGTCTTTATTGAAAGTTATACCTCTACGCATGGAATAGGCGGCGGCAGTTTTGACAAGTGCATCGTATATTACATCGTCGGCGGTTTCGATTTTTGTAACACTTGCCCCATTTTCTGTAATTGTGAGGATTAAATATTCCCCTGTGTTTGAGTGGAAATGTATTTCGTTGTTAAATTTTTCTTCGTTTGTTATCCTTACCATAGTTTAGTAATCTCAGCTCCCCCTCTGTTAATTCTGCGTGTTCGCCGGGCTTTAACATTCCGAGTTTCACACCGCCCACACTGACACGTTTAAGCCGTGATACTTTTAAACCTGCCACCTCGCACATTCTGCGGATTTGGCGGTTTTTCCCCTCCGATATTGTTATTCTTAATATCGAGCGTTCCTTGTCTGCTGATACGATTTCGACAACACAGGGTTGTGTGATTTCCCCGTCGCCTATGTCTAAGCCATCCTTCATTAACAGTGCCTTGTCCTCGGTGACTTCGTGCGGGACTGTTACACGGTAGGTCTTTTTTATGCCGTTTTTGGGGTGGGTTATTCTGTTTGCGAATTCGCCATCGTTAGTAAGCAGAATAAGCCCCTCTGAACTAACATCTAACCTGCCGACGGGATACAGGCGTTCGGGAATGCTTTTGAGCAGCTCGGTAATCAGCTTTTTTGCGTGAGGGTCTGCGTTTGTACACTGATAGCCTCTGGGCTTGTATAGCTTAATATACCTCATTTTTTTGCCGGAGTTTATTTTTTCACCGTTTATTGTGATTATGTCCTTATGCGGGTTTGCCTTGTCCCCGAGCTTCACCGGGCGTCCGTTGAGTTTAACTTGAGCCGACTCTATGTATGCCTCCGCTTTTCGGCGGGAGCAGTAACCTGAGTCGGCTATTATTTTCTGTATTCTTATTTTATTGTCCATATTTTTATTAATTGTGGATTTGAATATTGTGAATTGCAAATCCGTAGTTCAGCATTTTTGTGTGGTCATTCCAGTCGTCGGGAGCGTTCAGCGTTACAGCAATCAGCGTTACCCCGTCCCTCTCTGCCGCTGTGATAAGACACCTGCGTGCGTTATCTGTGAACCCTGTTTTTACACCAATACACCCTTGATAATTTAACAGCATTTTGTTGTTGTTCCTGAGCCATCGTTTATACGGGGGATTACCGAATTCTGTACGAACAGTCTGCAATGAACATATTTCACGGAATGTCGGGTTCTTCATGGCGTATGCCGTCAGTATTGCCATGTCATGAGCGGTGGAATAGTGCTTTGCCGAGTCAAGTCCGTGGGGGTTGGCGAAGTGGGTATTGTACATGCCTATTCGCATAGCCTTAGCGTTCATCAGCTTGACGAATTCCGGTATGCTCCCTGAAACATTCACCGCCGCTACGTTAGATGCATCGTTCCCTGAGGGTAACATCATTCCGTAACACAAGGCAAGTCGTGTGACAATGTCATTCTCACGCAAGCCCATTGTCGTCCCCTCGACGTGAACGGCATAGTTATCCACCGAGAAGCGTTTGTCGGGTTCACCCGCTTCGATTGTGAGAATAGTCGTCATCACTTTTGTGAGGCTCGCCATTGCCCGAATTTCATGCTCATTCTTGGCGAATATAACCTTACCCGTGTCTGCGTCAATCACAATTGCACTGACCGCAGATAAGTCGGGCTTTTGTAAATCAACTGCACTGTTTGAATGGGTTAATCCCGACATAACAATTATAACACATATAATAATCGAAAGTTTTTTCATGTGATTATTATGCTGTTATTTTTTGCTGTTATTCGTCAATTTGTGACGTGTCCTTATTTTTGGAGAACATTGATTTGATTTTTTCGATGAATTCCGGTGCGGCTTCAAATATACCCTCCATGAGATTACCGTCCTTGCCTACCTCAAGCAGCTTTACGTCGCCGTCGCTTCTGACGATTATAAACGTCATGGGTTTAATGGTGACACCTGCACCCGCTCCTCCCGCAAATATGTCTTTTTGGGAAGAAGAGGGAATGTCCGACCCGCCCGATACGAAGCCGAACGATACCTTTGATACAGGGATTATCGTTGTTCCGTCGGGGGTGGTTATCGCCTCGCCTATAATGGTGTTGACATCGACAAGCTCTCGGATTTTGTCCATTGATGTGCCCATTAAGTCTTCAAGATGATTGTTAGCCATGATAATGGTTCCTTTCTATATATGGATTTTGATTATTTACTACTCTTCTTTTCCTTATACACCTTTATCCCGAAGTGTGCCAACGCCACTAACGCCGTGAATAATCGGATTTTTACCACACAACGGAAATACTGCATTGTTTCTTCACGGTTAAAGTCGGCGGTCACACTAACCTCCTTGACCTTCAGCCTTACCGCTTCTCTCAGCCAAACCATAAACACGCCTACCGCCGCCGAATGTATTCCGTAGGATATTGCGATTTTCGCCGCATCGTCACCGCCGATTATGAAGCTTACCTCGAAATTGTGAACCCTTGTTTTGTGCAGCAGCTTCTTGAACGGGGATGCCGCCGAGTCAATCAACAGCATTATCATTTCTAAATCGAGCTTGTTTTTGTTGGCGTCTTTCACGTCTTTAACAAGTTTTTTTGCACTTTCCTCAGTGGGGGAGGCGGGTTTTTGGGGAGTGTCGGGTTGCGGTGTTTCAAGATTGTCGGGAGCGGGTTGTTGTTTTATTTGTTTTTTCGTTTTTTTAATTTTCTGCTTTTTCTGCTTTTTTTGAGGTTTTTCGGGTTTTTCCGGACGGGGGTAAACCGTGATAAACAGGTATTTCACCGTTGCCGTAAATTGTTTGTCCTTGTATTCGATATATGCCCTCACCGAGAGCATACACAGGAATGCAATTATCAACGTCAGCCCGCCGAATATAATGAGGATTATCCAGCCAATCATGGTGATTCCTCGATTACAGCATCAAACGACAATTGTTCCTCCTCACCGGGGAGGGGGGGCAGCTCGTGTAAGGCGGAAATGCCGAAGCAACGCAGAAAGTTCTCGGTGGTGCGATAGGCGACGGGTTTCCCCGGGAGGTCTAACCTGCCTGCCTCCTCCACTAAACCACGCTCTGTAAGTGTGTTGACAACACTCGATGAATCAATCCCTCTGACTTGTTCTATAAACGCTTTGGAAATCGGCTGATTATACGCAATTATTGCAAGTGTTTCCATTGCCGCTCCCGATAAGGGGGTCTGCCGTTTAATGTCAATCGCCGCTTTAATCTGGGGGGCGTATTCCTGTTTAGTCGCAATCTGGTAGGCATTGGCAAGCCTTAACAAAGTCAGCCCGCTTTCGGGTGCATTGTACCTCTGCTCAATTTCGTCGATTACAATGAGTATATCATTTTTTGTCACCTCGGCGGCTTGTGCTAACTTGTCTGCCGTGACCGGTTCGGCTGAAGCGAACAGAATAGCTTCTATTACAGCGGAAATCATGTTTGCACCCCTTTTATGAATTCGATATATTTTAAGTTTTTCGATAATTTCAATCTGCCGCTGCTCGTCAGCTCCAGCAACGCCATAAACGTCGCAACCTGCTCGGAACGCTCCTGCCCCATGAACAGCTTCTTCAACTCCATTTTTCCGCCCTTGCGTAATCGTTTTAAGACATACACGATTTTCGTGAACACCGTGACGTAGGTTACATTAAGCGATTCGGCAACCGGCGGAATGGGTATATTCTTAATCCTGTCCCTGCTTATGATGAACCCTGCGGCTTCGGTTAATTCCGCTATATTATGAATTAGCGTGTATTCGGGGGAGGTTTCTGTTTCATAAGTCACCGGCTCTCTTATGAAAATATCGTTGCCTACGAATCTTTCCCGTAAACGCTCTGCGGTTGCTTTACATAAAGCGTATTCTATTAATGCACCCTCTAACTCTTTTTTGAGTTGTTCGGCTTCGTGCTTCGGGAGCAGTGACGCGGTTTTGATATAAATCAGCCGTGCCGCCGTTTCCATGAACTCGCCCGCTAATTCTATATCAGCGTCCTGTGCTTGTCCGATATAATTCAGGAACTGTTCGAGTAATATCGAGATTTCTATGTCTTGAATGTTCAGCTTGTGTTTTGCAATAAGCGTCAGCATTAATTCAAGCGGTCCCTCGAATATTTCTGTTTTGAAGTTAATTGTATCAATTTCTCTCATTTGATGAACCACGTAATTAAGTCAAGCCCCATTAAGATAAATCCGCCCACGAATGAAATTGCAGTTGATAAAATATAGGGTGGGAAGAAAATTAATGCGAGGAAGACCAATCTGATTATATTTGCGTTTTTTTCCATGAAGAACACCTGCTTGTCTTTCAAGAAAAAGAACAGGATTTTCGACCCGTCAAGCGGCGGAATCGGGATTAGGTTAAATACCGCAAGGTAGACACTCAGCTGAGCGGTTATTCTAAACGCTAATGAAACGTATTCCATTGCCGGATTAGGCGATATTACGAGAATTGTTTTTGCGATTATTATGCACAAAAGCGACATAATAACATTTGAAATCGGTCCAGCGGCGGCAGTTAATGAAACAGCCGCTTTTATTCCGACCTTGTGGCAGTTCCTCGGATTAACCGGTACAGGCTTCGCCCAGCCGAAGCTCATGATAAACATGAAGATTGCTCCCATTGGGTCAATGTGTGCGAACGGGTTCAATGTAATTCTGCCCGCACGCTCTGCTGTTTTGTCGCCTAACCACTTTGCGGCGAGTGCGTGGGCACATTCGTGAACCGGGAATATTACAAAAAGGATAACTAATACGGCGAAAAAACGAATGACCACATCCATAATTCCGGCGTTGCCTGTAAAAAAGTCAAATAAAACGAATATCGGCCCTCTAAGCATTTATTTTATCCTTTCGGAAGTTTTCTATTATTCTAACATAAGTTTTTGCTAAAATCAAGGATTTTATTTCGACAATTATTCATCCTCAGAAACATTCAAAAACTTATGGAGGTGCTCGGTAATGTCCTTTACTCTGCGTTTGTCCACGTTCTGCGACATTATCGCAACTCCTGCGGCGATTATGGCTGAGGCGAAGAAAGTTAATGTCGGGTTGAAATTATTAAGTCTTATGGGATTAATCATCTCCATGTTATTGAGCAGCTCGTCAACATGAAACAGCAGTACGTTAACCAGCCATGCCACCGGAAATGCGGCAATAATCGTTGCTATTCCGAAACGCCTCATGCTTTTAGAGGCAGTGACTTTACCCAGTATCTGACTGCCGCTTTCCTCATATTCAAAAATCTCCCCAAGGAAAACCGTGTCGCATAAATCAGTCTTGTAGCTTTGGTGATAGTGGAGCATGTATTTGCCGTCTTTCATTGAATGAATAAACAACGGTTTACCCCTAATCTGCTCCTGCTCATATTCACTCCACCTTTGCCGTGCAAGCTCAGATGTGATATTCCCGTCGACTAATACGTCTGTTGAAAATATTATAAAAGCCATTATTGTTTATTTCCCCCGATGAATACTGCATTAGGCGTTTGTGTTACCTCGTAGAAATTCCCTTTGAATATTGTGAAATCTGCGTCCTTGTTAATCTCAACAGTTCCGACACGGTCAGCGATATTTAGAATTTCTGCCGCTTCGACTGTTATTGCACGTAACGCATGTTCCTCGGATAACCCGCCTCGCATTGTCAATCCCGCCGACAGCGGAAGATATTGTGCGGGGACAACGGGGTGGTCGGTGGTTATTGCGAATTTTACGCCGCTTTCATAAAGCCTTGCGGCTGTTTCAATCGAATGATTAAGCAGCTCCGGTTTACCTCTGTCACAGATTATCGGCCCTAACAGAACCGGAATATTTAATCCGGCAAGCTCGTCTGCTATGATTGCCGAGTCTGTCCCGTGGATTATGACAAGGTTTAGTTTAAATTCTTCCGCTATTCTTACGGCGGTGAATATATCATCGGAACGGTGACAGTGGGCGTGCATTTTTATTTCGCCTCGCAGAAGCGGCAGGAGGGACTCGCACTTCATGTCATAGTCGGGCAGTGAGTTCTCGCTGTCTTTCTCGTGTTGTGCAATTGAGTCCATATACCGCATGGCTTTGTATAATTGCTCACGGATAATCGCCGCTGTAGCCATTCGTGTGACGGGGGTTTCACTGCGTTCGTAGTACATACGCTTGGGGTTTTCCCCGAAGCTGAATTTCATCGAGGAGGGCGATTTTATAACACGGTTCTCTATTCGGGGAGAGCCTGCCGTTTTCATAATCAGGAATGCTCCGGAAATGGTGTTGGCACTTCCCGGACCTACGGCGACTGTGGTTATACCCGCCTTTGCCGCTTCGGTGAAGCATAAGTCGGTAGGGTTGACCATGTCAATTGCACGCAAATGCGGGGTACACGGGTCGGTGACTTCGTTGCCGTCGTCCCCCTCGAACCCCGCCGCATTCTCCCACACGCCGATGTGACTGTGTGCGTCGATGAACCCGGGGTATACTGTCTGCCCTTGGGCGTTGTAATCGGCTTCGGAAATCTCGGGACAATCGCCCATTTGACCGATTTTTGTGATTTTGTCAGTAAATTCGATGTAACCGTTTTCATAAATCGTGCTGCTCTTGTCGAGTGTGATAATCCGTGCGTTGTATATCAGCATTTGTTCTCCTTGTTATAAATTGCAATAATCTGCTCTGTTATGAGTTCGCCGCTTGTGTTCCCGTCAATCGTGTGCTGTGAGTTGTTGGTGTATATAATTTTTCTGCTGTTGTAAAGCTTTTCGATTTTTTTCTTCGGTGAATTGTACGCTAACGGGCGGGTGGCGTCGCCTTTTATTCTGCTGTAGCAGGCTTCAAATTCCGTGTCAATGAATATGGAAATGCCGAATTCGTTAATCATCTTGGCATTTTTTCGGCTGACAATTGCCCCCCCGCCGAGTGCAATTATGTAACCGTCGGTCATTCTGCTGATTGCGGCAACCTCTAACTCACGGAAATAACGCTCGCCGCTTTCCTCGAATATTTCGGGAATGGTGCGTTTTTCCTTTTGTTCGATATACTTGTCTAAATCAATGAACGGCAGGTTGAGTTTTTTCGCAACCATCTCGCCTGCATAGGTTTTGCCGCTCCCCATAAACCCGCAAAGATAAACCGATTTTTTCTTCCTTGTCATAGCTGCCATTTCGCCTCTTTAATTATTTCTGCCAAATCATCCTCACTGACATAAATGTCGTTCCAGATTTGTTCCGCTAACGCCGCTTGATACACTAACATGGGAATACCGTCAATGGCTTTTACACCACGTTTCTGTGCCTCGGTGACAAGCTTCGTCGGGGAGGGATTGTATACCGCGTCAAACACATATTTAACCTTGCCTAATATGTCTGAGACAACCGGCATTTCCTCGGGGTTGGGGTACATTCCGACAGGGGTGGCGTTAAGCATTAAGTCATATTGATTAGTAATGTTCAAGCGGTCGGAATATGTAATCCTGACCGAACCTTTGTCGGACAGCTCCCTTATTTCGGCGGAGATTTTCCCTGCCGCCTTCTCCTCCTCAGAATCGTGGCGAATGGCAATGGTTAATTCTGCACCCGCTATTGCCGCTTCAATCGCCATCATCCTGCCCACACCTCCGCAGCCTAACAAGAGAATCTTCGATTCAAGCGAAGCACCGAGAAGCTCAACAGACTTCAAGAAACCGTAAACATCTGTGTTATACCCGATTATGCTGTCTGATGATTTGACACAGTTGACCGCACCGTAGCGTTTTGCACTTTCGTCAAGCTCATCAAGAAAAGGGATAATCTGCACCTTATACGGGATTGTCACATTAAACCCCTGCAGCTCCTTAATCCTTTCCGCCTCGTGGGAAAGCATGTCCGGCTTAACCTCGTATAACGCATATTCGCAATGGTCTAACCCCATAAGCTCGAAGATTCGCCTATGTATAAACGGGGATATGGAATGCTCTAAAGGATACCCCAATAATCCGTATTTCATCATTCTATAGTCCTTTCCGGCTGAACCGCCGCTGAGTAGCGGATTAATCTTCATAATTATCCCTACCCCCTTATATCTTTTTAACTAAGCCGGTTAATGTTTTTCCGGGGCCGATTTCAATAAACTCTTCAATTCCCGCTTGCTTTGCCGCATTTATTTCATCGGTGAATCTCACGGGGGAACGCATATGCTTAGCTAAGTATTCCGGCATATCGGAAAAGTCGGTTAATAGTTTTCCTGTTACGTTTGAATAAAAATCACGGTTGGGTTTACCGAAAGTCAGCGATTTTGCCGCTTCACCGAATTCCTCAGACGCAGGGGTCATGAATTTTGAGTGGAATGCCGCTGAGACGTTCAGCCGTATCGCTCTCTTAGCACCCTTAGCGGTTAAGGCTTCCTCTGCTGATTGTAACGCCTCAAGTGTTCCCGCAATGACAATCTGCTGAGGTGAATTATAGTTGACGGGTTCGACATCGTCTATACTGTTGCAGACGTCTTCTACGACTTCGGCGTTAAGCCCGAGAACAGCAGTCATTGCACCCGGAATAGTCGGCGGGCGATTGCAAATCGCCCCTACACGTAATTTAATCGCCTTAAATGCGTTCTCCATATCAAGAACACCGCAAGCGTACAATGCCGCATATTCCCCTAAGGAATGACCTGCCACCGCATAATCGAAGTCGAGTTCTGCCGATTTAAGTGCTGCCAACGATACTGCAAGGATTGCCGGCTGTGAAAGAATAGTCTGCGACAGCTCTTCCTCGGTGCTTTGTGCGATTTTTTTCTTCAAGTCGTATCCGAGAATGTCATAAGCACATTCAAAAACCTGCTTTTCGTCGGGGAACGCCTCCTCCATTCCGACAAATTGTGAGCCTTGTCCCGGGAATAACAGCATTTTTTTTGCAGACATAATACCCTCTCCTTATTTTTTACTTGACAAATCAGTATACTATGGGTTAGAATATATAGGACAATCGGTAAATTATGGATAATAACTACAACATTTCTATTATAACACATTTTTTTATAAAATCAAGGAGAATTTTTAGTATGAGTTTGAAACAGGGAATAAAAATTCTCGGGACAGGCAGTTTTAAGCCGAATTTTGTCGTTAAAAATGCGGATTTCACCAAATATATTGACACCACTGACGAATGGATTTTCACCCGTACCGGGATTTCTCAGCGTCGTTATAACATAGACGGGACTACTTTTTCTATGGCAAGTGCGGCGGCGGAGAGGGCTTTGGCGAGTTCTAATGTTTCCCCCGAGGAAATCGATATGATTATCGTTGCGACGGGTTCACCCGATTATTTTTACCCGTCATGTGCTTGTTTGGTGCAGAGCGTTCTCGGTGCGAAAAATGCCTGTGCTGTTGATATTAGTGCGGCTTGCACCGGGTTTGTGAGTGCTTTGGATATGGCGAGGAGTTATTTAGTCGTCGGGAAATATAAGAAAATTCTTGTAATCGCGAGCGAGTCCCTGTCACAGCAGGTGGACTTCACCGACAGAGGCACCTGCGTTTTATTCGGGGACGGGGCGGCAGCAGCAGTAGTCGAGGCTTCGGATAAGACATACGCCTCGGTTTTAGGGGTTATCGCCGACAATCACGAAAACCCGCTGTTATACTGTAAAGTAAACTATAACAACAATTCGCCGTTTAATAACAATTCACAATTCACAATTCACAATTCACAATTTATTAATATGGACGGTAAGGAAGTTTATAAATTTGCTGTGGATATTATGGTGAGGGCGACCGAGCAGGCTTGTACCGAGGCAGGGTATGCTTTGTCCGAGATTGACCTGCTTATTCCGCACCAAGCCAATATCCGCATAATTAATACAGCGATGAAAAACCTTGATATTCCCGTTGAAAAGGTTTATGTGAATATTCACGATACCGGAAACATTTCGAGTGCGTGTGTGCCTACCTGTTTGGACGAGCTGTTTTCTTCGGGGAGGATTAAGCCCGGTATGAAAATATGCATGACGGCGTTCGGGGCAGGATTCACCTACGGCTCTATTGCTATGGAGGTTTAAGCATGACTACTGAACTAACAAAATTATTGGGGATAAAATACCCCATTCTTCAAGGAGGAATGGCGTGGATTGCGGAGCATAAGTTAGCCGCCGCCGTTTCTAATGCGGGGGGAGCGGGCATAATCGCAGGCGGGAACGCCCCTGTCGAGGTCATTAGGGAGGAGATACGCAAGGCTAAGGAGTTAACCGATAAACCGTTCGGAGTGAACATCATGCTTATGTCGCCGAATTCTGAGGGGTTGGCACAGCTTGTCATTGACGAGAAATTGGCTTTCGTGACCACCGGTGCGGGTAATCCGGGTAAGTTCATCGAGGGGTGGAAAGCGGCAGGTGTTAAGGTAATCCCTGTTGTTCCGAGTGTGGGCTTGGCTAAGAGAATGGAGCGTTCGGGTGCTGACGCAGTTATTGCCGAAGGAAATGAGGCAGGCGGGCATATCGGGGAGAACACGACAATGTGCCTTGTTCCTCAGGTGGTTGACGCTTTAGAAATCCCTGTTATTGCGGCGGGAGGAATTGCAGACGGCAGAGGAATTGCCGCATGTATTATGCTGGGAGCTCAAGGGGTTCAAGTGGGAACACGGTTCTTAGTGGCTCATGAATGTCAAATACACGAGAATTATAAAAAATTAGTCATCGATGCTAAGGACACAGATTTTATAGTCACAGGGCGGTTCACGGGACACCCTGTTCGGGGGATTAAGACCAAGTTTTCACGAGGGCTATTAAGCTTCGAGCGTGACGGGGGGACACCGGAAAGCTTCGAGGAAAAAACCGCAGGGGCTTTGAAAAAAGCAGTAGACGGCGATATTGATATGGGAAGCTTCATGGCAGGGTCAATTGCGGGAATGATTGATAAAGAGCAGTCGGCAAAGGAAATCATTGAGGAGATGTTCGCTTTGGCGGGAAAGCTGTTACAAAAATGAAAAACAAGAAGTTGAATTTAAGCTTTTGGGCATTGTATATGGACTTTTCATTTTTACCGCAGGTGGTGGCGGCGTGGTTTTTTTATTACGGGTTAAGACCTGACAGTTTCGTTTTGTTGGACGGTAAGCTTCAAACTGCGTTTCTGATGGCGTTTGCGGAGATTACTATTTTTTCAGTGGTTACTGCGATTAAGCATTTTTATTTCACGAGGTTTTTGTTAATAGCGGCGTATGTTCAGCTTGTGGTGACGGTGTTTGTTTTTAACTTTCAAGGGCGGATTAGAATATTCGGGGAGTTTTATCACCATGCCAACCGCTGGATTTTTGTGTACGCTGCTGTCGGAATAGTGTTGGCAGTGATTAATGTGATATGTTTAATGAAATATCAGAAATATAAAAAGTTATCAAATTCTTAACAGGAGAGTTATTTTATGGACAGAAAAACTGCTTTGATTACGGGAGCGGGTCAGGGAATTGGTGAAGCAATCGCACTTCGTTTAGCGAAGGACGGGTTTAATATAGCCGTCAACGATTTGCGTGATGCACCAAATGTTGCCGAGAAATGCCGTGCGTTCGGTGTCACCGCCGAGTGTTTCCCCGCTGATGTATCGGATTATGCGGCGTGTGAAACTATGGTAAAATCGATTAAAGAAAAATTCGGGAGCATTGACGTTCTTGTGAATAATGCGGGGATTACACGTGACGGGTTGGCAGTCCGCATGAAAGAGGAGGATTATGACCTTGTAATCCGTGTTAATCAAAAGAGCGTGTTTAATATGATGAAGTTAGTCGGTGCGATTATGATGAAACAGAAAAGCGGTAGAATTATCAGCGTTTCATCAGTTGCAGGGGTTCACGGAAATGCGGGACAGCTCAATTACAGTGCGTCGAAAGCGGCGATTGTCGGTATGACCAAAACCATGTCAAAGGAATTGGGTTCGAGGGGGATTACCGTTAATGCGATTGCACCCGGGTTCATTCAAACACCTATGACCGACGCATTAACCGATGAACAAAAGGCGATGATACTTAATCTAATTGCCATGAAGCGTTACGGTCAGGTGGAGGAAATTGCGGGTGTGGTGTCGTTTTTATCGGGGAGTGATTCGTCATACGTGACAGGGCAGACTATTGAAATCAGTGGAGGGTTGACAATATGAAACGTGTAGTAATAACGGGCTTAGGTGTGATAAGCCCAATCGGAAACGATGTTAAAGCATTTACTGAAAACTTAAAAGCGGGGAAGCACGGGTTCACATTAGAAAAGTGGTATCCCGAGCATTCAGACGAAGTTTTAGTGAGTGCGAGAGTCAAGGACTTTCCCGCCGAGGAATACTTTGAGAAAAAAGAATTACGCAGAACCGACATAATTACACAATACGCTGTCTACACCTCCATGAAAGCGTTGGAGGACTCAGGAAGCGACTTCAAGGATTTAGACCCGTACAAATGCGGGGTAATCATCGGTTCGGGGATAGGCGGTATAGAAACCTGTGAAGAGCAGATTTTAGTTTATAAAAATAAAGGCAGCCGCCGGGTATCGGTGTTCACCATTCCTATGATGATTGGGAATATGGCAGGCGGGTTAGTTGCCATTAAAACCGGATTTATGGGGAGCAACTATTGCCCTGTTTCGGCGTGCAGTACCTCTGCCCATGCATTAGGTGAGGCGTTTCGGGCAATCAAGCACGGTTATTTAGATATGGCACTTGCGGGCGGTACAGAGGGGTGTCATATGGGGTTCGCTTATTCGGCATTCGGGAATATGACTGCACTTAATATAACCGATAATCTTGACAGGGCTTCCATTCCTTTTGATAAGGAACGCAACGGCTTTGTTTTGGGGAGCGGTGCGGCAACTCTTGTTCTTGAGGAATACGAACACGCCAAAGCGAGAGGGGCGAAAATTTATGCAGAATTAGCGGGCTACGGAAGCACCTGTGACGCTTTCCATGAAACCAGCCCTAACCCTGACGGCTCAGGCGGTGCTAAAGCGATGATTTTAGCTTATGAGGAAGCAGGGTTGAAACCCCATGAAGTGGATTATGTAAACGCCCACGGGACTTCTACCCCAATTAATGACCCCACCGAAACAAATGCGATTAAGACAGCATTCGGGGAACACGCCTACAAAATGGCGGTCAACTCCACTAAGTCGATGACCGGGCATTTACTCGGTGCGGCAGGCGGCGTTGAAGCAATTGCGGTTGCTATGCAAATGGAACACGGGTTCATTCACCAAACAGCGGGTTATAAAGTCCCCGACGAGGAATGTGACCTTGATTATGTGGTTGAGGGGTGCCGCAGCTCTCAAATAAATGCGGCTGTATCAAATTCGCTGGGGTTCGGCGGACATAACGTATCACTATGTTTCAAAAAAATATAAACTAAGGAGATAAAGTAATGAATTTAATCGAAACAGTTAATGGTCTGGCGACTACCTTAAACGAGAAAAATCTTTCCGTTATCAGCATCAAGAGCGGTGATTTGGAAATCCAGCTTGCCGCAAAGCAGGCAGCACCTGTCAGCTATACTACACCTGCGGGTGTACCGGTTGCGGTGAGTGTGCCTGTTGCACCTGCTGCAGAGGAAATAGCTCCCGTTGTTAAGGACGGCACATTCATAAAATCGCCGATAGTGGGGACGTTTTATTCCGCTCCCGCTCCCGATAAAGCACCCTACGTGAAAGCAGGCGACAAGGTCACAAAAGGGCAGGTGGTCTGCATTGTCGAAAGCATGAAGGTCATGAACGAGATTACCAGTGACTATGACGGGACTGTTGCGGAAATCCTTGTGAAAGACGGTGAAGCGGTAGACTTCGGTAAAGAATTGATTATGTTGGATTAAGGAGTAAGAATTATGAAGCTTAATCAACAACAAATTATGGAGATTATCCCCCACCGTGACCCGTTTTTATTGATTGATGAAATTGTTGAAATGGAACCGGGGAAAAGCGTTGTTGCGATTAAAAATATTAAAGAGGACGATTTTTGGTTTAAGGGGCATTTCCCGAATTATCCGGTTGTGCCGGGGGTTCTCATGCTTGAAATGCTTGCACAGGCGGGTGCGTGTGCTATGCTTTCGCTTGCTGAAAATAAAGGGAAAATCGGTTTCTTCGGCGGGGTGAAAGAGGCTAAGTTCCGCCGTCAGGTAGTGCCGGGAGATGTGCTTAAACTGGAAGTAGAGATTGTAAAGGTTAAAGGTCCTGTCGGTGTCGGGAAAGGTGTCGCAACTGTTAACGGGGAGAAAGCGGTCAGTGCGGAGATTTCATTCGCAATTAAATAATTGCGAACATGAGTTTCTGCAATTAAGTGAGGGTGTTATGAACATTAAAAACATAAAACTGATATTATTAGGAATTGCATTAATGCTTTTCGGGTATGTAGCCTACCGTATATACGGCGGTTCATATCATCAGGCAAGTGAACTGGAAAACATTATATCATTTTTAGCAGGCATCATATCTTTTTTTGCTCCGCTTCTCGGATTAATAATTACACTTGTCGGTTTTTTCAAAGGGAATAAATATATTGGTGTAAACACAAACAACCAAGAGGTTTATATACGCAAGCATAAAATGTTAGATAAAAGATTAAAGTTAATTAATCAACTTCATTATAAAGAATATATCGGTAATGTGTATTTTTCAAAAGAGGATAATATTTATTACGGAATAGTTGTCGGCACATCTGACTTAATTTCTTTTGAAGGTGATGACACAGATTCATTAAAAGAAGATTTTCACAGTGCTATAGATGAGTATATTTACTTTTTACAAGGGAGTTCATAATCATGTTCAAAAAAATACTAATCGCCAATCGGGGTGAGATTGCAGTCCGTGTAATCCGTGCCTGTCGAGAAATGGGAATTAAAACAGTGGCTATTTATTCCGAGGCGGATAAATCGGCACTTCACGCACATATTGCCGACGAGGCAATCTGCGTAGGCCCGCCCGCCTCTAAGGACAGCTACCTCAATACTAAAGCTATAATCGCCGCCTGTGAAATTACCGGGGCTGAAGCCATTCACCCGGGGTTCGGCTTTTTGTCGGAGAACCCTGCGTTCGTGAAATTGTGTGCGAAGTGCGGGATTAAATGGATTGGTCCCTCTCCCGAGGCTATGGAGGCAATGGGCGATAAAGCTAACGCAAAGCAGACGGTTATTAAAGCGGGAGTTCCGGTTGTTCCGGGGTCTGAGGGGGTTGTTTCCGACCTTGATGAGGCTAAGAAAATCGCCGCCGAAATAGGCTACCCTGTTATGGTTAAGGCGAGTGCAGGCGGCGGAGGACGTGGAATTCGCTTCGTTCAAGAGGAGAGTGAGCTTGAGGCGGCGTTGCTGTCGTCAAAACAAGACGCACTGACCTTCTTCGGCAACGGCGATGTGTATATCGAAAAGTTTATTGTAAATCCCAAGCACGTGGAAATTCAACTGTTAGCAGACGAATTCGGCAATACCGTTCACATGGGGGAACGTGACTGCTCCAGTCAACGCCGAAACCAGAAAGTTTTAGAGGAGTCCCCCTCTCCCGTAATGACTGAGGAATTACGCAACCGTATGGGTATGGCGGCGGTTAATGCGGCTAAGGCTTGCGGTTATTCCAATGCGGGGACGATTGAGTTTTTGCTCGACGCAAACGGCGATTTCTATTTCATGGAGATGAACGCCCGTATTCAGGTGGAACATCCCGTCACCGAAATTGTTACAGGAATTGATTTAATTAAAGCACAAATCAGAGTTGCGGCAGGCGAGAAGCTGCCTTTCAAACAAGAGGATATAAAAATGACCGGACATGTTATTGAGTGCCGTGTCAACGCTGAAGACCCCGCACATGATTTCCGCCCGTCACCGGGGAAAATAGAGTCGCTGCATTTACCCGGCGGGTTCGGGGTGAGAATGGACACGGCGGTTTATCAAGGGTATACCATTCCGCCTTATTATGACAGCATGATTGCAAAAGTAATCGTCAGAGGGGATAATCGGGAGGAGGCAATTCAGAAAATGCGGGTGGCATTGTCGGAATTCTTGATTGAGGGGATTGTCACCAATATAGATTTCCAGCTCGGTATATTGGAGGATGAAACATTCTTAGGTGGTAAGTATGATATAGGTTTTCTGGGGAGGAAGATGTAATGGATTTTTTGGTTGAGGTTTTAAGAGAAGACAAACCCGACGGTTCTATTCACTTATTCGCACGGGGGCATATCACAACAAAGGAAGCGAATATCCTCGATTTAAGAATTGATAAAGCGTTCGAGGAAGAACCGCCGATAATTCTATTGGATATGCTGGGTGTAAAATTTTTAAGCTCAATGGGTATAAGAGTTTTACTTTCTGCATATAAAAGAACATTTAAGGGACAAACAAAGTTCAAAATTGTTAACCCGTCGGAAAATGTCAGAAACGTCCTCGGTATGGTGGCGTTAAATGACCTGTTGATGTGATTGGAAAAACATGAAAAAATACATAGCTTTAATTTGCGTTACAGCGGTTTTACTCTTAACCGTAACCGCTTGCTCAACTGAGTTTCACCCCGCTGATAACTCGAATGAACGGGGGAACAATTCGGGAAACATTAATCAGCTCGGGCAGGTTGTATTAAAAGACGGCTGGCTGTATTACGTGAAAGTCGGCGACGGGATTTACAAATCCCGTGAAAACGGTACAGAGAAAGAAAAGCTGACCGACGACATCGGGTTTTATATTAACGTAGTCGGTGATTGGATTTATTATGCGGGGGATAAGGGGAATGTTTACCGAATTCGCACCGATGGTACAGAAAGAGCAAGATTAAATAAAGAGGTCAGCAGTTACATAAATGTAATCGGTGACTGGATTTATTATTATGCTGATGAATCCGTGTTAAACAATGCTAACGAATATGATATAAAAGGTTCTGTCCGGAAAATGCGTACCGACGGGACATTAGAAACAATTCTGATTGATAAATATGTCTATAGTTTCTTTGTGGCGGACGACGGTTTCATTTATTACTGTGACGGTGCAATCCGCAAAATTGATTTAAACGGCGAGAATAATGAATTCCTCAGAAACGAAACGGCTACTAACATTGTTGTTGTCGGTGATTGGATTTATTATACCGATTATTCGGGGATTAGCAAACTCGGCACAGACGGTTTAGGTAAAGAACTGATTACCGCAGACAGGGCTTTTAATATGAATGTAGCCGACGGTTGGATATATTATACAGTAAGCGGAGGCGGTTTCGTGCTGAGGAAAGTCCGCACTGACGGTTCGGATAAAACTGATTTTGATTTTGAAAGATGCTTGGCAATATCTATAGTAGGTGATTGGGTTTATTTCGCAGATGTCATTGATTTAAATAATGAGCAGTTAAGCAGAGTCCGCACCGACGGTACAGGATATGAGATAGTTGGGTGAGGGGTGGTATAATGATAAATAACGAGGAAATCTTAAAAATCAAAGACCTTATTATAGCGGCTGTCGATGTCGAAAGGCTGTATCTTTTCGGCTCATATGCTTATGGAACGCCAAACGAGGACAGCGATTATGATTTTTACATGGTAATTCCGAACGGCGGTATACGCCCGATTGATGCAATGCATCAAGCGAGGGGAGCGTTACGAGGGTTGAAAAGAAGTAAATCTGTAGATTTGTTAGCGAATACAAGCGAGAGATTTGCATATCGTTCACAAGGGCTTACTATGGAGCGAACAATTGCGGAAAAGGGGGTTGTGCTTTATGAGTGTTGAAGAAAACATTTTAGAATGGAAACGGCTTGCTGAAATGGATTTAGTAACTGCACAACGAATTTTTGAACTTCACCGCCCCATGCCGCATGAAATCATCTGTTTTCACTCACAACAAGCGGCAGAAAAGATATTGAAGTGTTTCTTGGTTCACAATTCAATTATGCCGCCTAAAACGCACGATTTGCAACAACTTGTTGATATGTGTGCAGAAATTGAAAGCACTTTCAACACCCTTGATAAAGAAGCTGAATTACTTTCCGAATACGGTGTTTTGCCACGCTATCCCACCGAGCTTGAATTAGAAGAGCTCGATTCCGAAACAGCGTTGAAATACGCTGATAAAATCTATGAATTTGTTAATGGCTTTGTGTTTCATTGACAAGAGTACGCACCGACGGCACAGGATACGAGACAATTTAACATATTCATACATTATGCAACATTTATGCACAATTAAAACCCCGAAAAACCGTATAATTTCCGATTAATTTTAACCCCTTTTAATATAATTAATAAAACGCGCACACGCGCGAGAAACAGCAATAATGTATAAATACATAAAATATACAAAGGAGAAATTATGGGACTTGAAGACCTCTTAAAAACCGTAAAACATCGTTTGAACAAGGACGAACCCGCAGAACCCATTCCGTCACGGAAACCGGAAATCCCCGGGAACATTTTGTTCAAATGTCCGCGTTGCAGGGCGACTGTCTACATGGAAGAGTTCGAGAGGAACAGGAAAATCTGCACCTCATGTAATTATCATTCCCGCTTGACATGGCAAGAGAGATTGCTCATGACTGCCGATAAGGACAGCTTTCGTGAGTTCGATTCAAATATGGTTTCGCTCAACCCTATCGGATTCCCCGATTATGAAAAGAAGATTGAGGGGTTGTCGAAAAGCTGTAAAACCAATGAGGCGGTAGTTACAGGAGAATGTACCATATTAGGGTATCCGGTTGTTATCGGGATTATGGACAGTCACTTCATGATGGCGAGCATGGGTAGTGTAGTCGGTGAAAAGATTACACGGGCGTTTGAATATGCCGCTAAAAAGAAACTGCCGGTTGTTCTTTTTACTGCTTCCGGCGGTGCGAGAATGCAGGAGGGGATTATTTCTCTTATGCAGATGGCTAAGACGAGCGGTGCGATTTCTAAGCATAACGAGGCGGGGCAGCTTTATATAACTGTTATGACCGACCCGACCACCGGCGGTGTGACCGCTTCGTTTGCGTCGTTGGGTGATATTATCATCGCAGAGCCTAAGGCGTTAATCGGGTTTGCGGGGCGTAGAGTTATTCAAGATACTATAAAACAGCAGCTGCCCGACGACTTCCAGTCTGCCGAGTTCCTTATGGAAAACGGGTTTGTCGATATGATTGTTGACAGGAAGAAAATGAGGAAGACGCTTTCGAGGATTTTGAGAATCCATAATTACATCAAGCGGGAGGAGGTTGTTTAATATGAATAAAGCTACTGAACGCCTTGAATTAATCAGGAATAAACACCGCCCCACCGTCAATGACTATATTCCCCTGATATTCCAGAATTTTATGGAGTTCCACGGTGACCGCCATTACGGTGATGACCATGCGATTATGGGCGGGATTGCGAGCTTTAACGGAATCCCCGTTACGGTTATTGCACAGGTCAAGGGTAGGAACATCGACGAGAATAAAAAATCCAACTTCGCTATGCCGCACCCCGAGGGGTACAGAAAAGCGTTGAGGCTGGCTAAGCAGGCTGAAAAGTTCCACCGCCCCGTAATCTGCTTGATTGATACGCCGGGTGCGTTCTGCGGAATTGAAGCGGAAAAAAGAGGGCAGGGTGAGGCCATTGCAAAAAATTTAATGGAGTTTATGACGCTTAAAACGCCGATTATCTCGGTAGTCCTCGGAGAGGGTGGAAGCGGCGGTGCGTTGGCGTTGGCGGTGTGCGACGAACTGCTTGTCTTAGAAAATGCACTGTATTCGGTGATTTCGCCACGTGGGTTCGCCTCCATTCTTTGGAAAGACCCGTCGAGGGAAAAGGAAGCGGCGGAGCTTATGAGAATAACTGCCGAGGATTTATTGGAGTTCGGTGTGTGTGAGAAAATTATTCCCGAACCGTCAGGTGGGGCACATAACGATATGCAGTTGACCGCCGAGAACATTTCCGAGCATCTTTATGAAGCTGTTAAGAGGCATGTCAAATTCAATGTTGATACGCTTTTGGACAACAGATACAACAAGTTCAGGAAAATCGGAATGTTCGATTTTGTGCAAGAGGAATAGTTTTCCACGGCAAATGTTAATAATATTTGGATAAAATTTGCAGGAATTTCTATTGATTATTTTCGTACAATGTCTTATAATAAATAAAATAACAGCATGGAGGATTATAAAAAATGGTATTTGAAAAAGTAAAAGGGATTATTATTGACCAATTGGACGTGGATGAAGAAAAGGTAACACTTACAGCGAATATTCAAGATGATTTGGGTGCAGACTCTCTCGACATTGTTGACCTTGTTATGACGTTTGAGGACGAGTTTGATTTAGAAATACCCGATGACCAAGTGGAAAACATTAAAACCGTAGAGGATATTGTAAAATATATCGAGGGTAAGACGGAATAAAAAATTATACATTCGGCGGGCGGCAGAACCGAAACTGCCGCCCTACGTTTAGGTGATACTATGGAATGGTTGTTTATACTTATTATCGCTGTTTTGGCTATCGTTGCGGTGGTTATGTTTGTTGCGTTTGCTCGGATAAAAAAGAAAGCCGGTTCCTTGGAACGCCGGCTTAATGCACTTTATAACGCAAGCAATAAGTATATCATGTTATGGAAGGACGACCTTTCCTATGTTTATGTGAATGACGCTTTGAGAATGAAGCTGTTTTCTTTAGGGGCAAACGCAGATGCCGGATTTGTCCTTTCTGTTTTTGACAGTGAGAAAACTCCCGATAAATTCTCGCCGGCTACTCTGATTGTCAACGCTTTAGACGAGAGCGGAACCGAGAGCGTTTTTAATGATTTGACGGGCAACCCTTGTTATATTAAGTGGCGTAGCGATTCGGTTGAGGTTAAAGGTGTGTCCGGATTTATTATGTCTGTGGGCAGTGATGAAACAGAACTGCGCTATTTAAAAAATGAATTGTATAAACAAAGAAGAGATAACTTTATCTCGGAAGAGAATTTTGAAATGGCAATGGAAAGTGCGGAAATCGGGATTATCCACATTTCGACTCATGCGTTGCCCTATATCGAAATGTCGCCCGTCGGCAAGAAAATGTTAGGGTTTAACAGTATTGACGATATAACGCTCGAGGACTTAAAAGAAAAGGTTTATGCAGTTGACCTTAATAATTATGAGCATAAGCTGAAAAACCTGTTAAACGGTAACAGCTCCGCCCTTGAAATAGAAATTAAGATGCTTTCTGCCAATAACGAGTATCATAATTTTATGCTGAAATGGAACGGCACTAAGGACGAGTTCGGTACGCTGACCAAGATTACCGGGGCATTCATTGATGTCACCTCGCAGAGAGAACGGTATAGCTTGTATGATGCGGTGAGCTTGCTTGACCCGATGTCGGGGTTGTATAACCGCAAGGGCTTCATGGAGAAAGGCAGTGAGCTTTTAGCCCTGCTTAACCGAAATAAGGAAAACGAGAATTTCGGGAATGCTGTTATGGCGTCTATAAAAATTGAGCGTATGCTTAAAATCACCTCGCTTTTCGGGAATGAAATGTGGGAAAGACTTATAAAATGCTACGCCGAGGGGTTGGTTAAGTTCACCGGTGAGAATTCTGTCGCCGGCAGAATTGGTACTGATGACTTTGCTCTAATCATTGCGAGTGATAATCCTTATCATGATATTGAGGCGTTTACGAAAGAGCTGTTCTTGTTTTTAGAAAATAACTGCGATGATAATACACTGCCCGCTAATCTGAAGGACCAGGTTCGTTTCGATGCGGGGATATGCATTTATGACGGGATGGACGATATTCAAACACTGTATTATAAAGCGAATATTATGCTTTATGCAAGCAGCGAGATTGGTAATAAAATCTGCCATTATTACAATGACGATGTTGAGAAAAAACTGCATGACCGTGAGTTAATCGAGTTTGAAATCGGACATGCCCTTAAATATAACGAGTTTGAGCTGTATTATCAGCCTAAGGTCAGCTTCAGAACCGGTGAAATTATCGGGGCAGAGGCACTTATCCGCTGGAACCACCCCAAACGCGGGATTATCTATCCTTATGAGTTTATTCCTGTTGCCGAGGATATAGGCATTATTATAAAAATGGACGAGTGGGGGCTTAAACAGGCGTGTAACCAGAATAAGTATTGGCAGGTAAAGGGGTATAGGAATATCAAGGTTTCTGTTAATATGTCGCAGATTCAACTGTATAAAACTAATGTGGTTGAAACGCTTAAACGGGCATTAGATGAATCGGGGCTTGAGCCGCAGTATATCGAAATTGAGCTTACCGAAACTATGGCGGTTCAAGATATTAAGCATACTATTCGGGTTTTGGAAAATATTAAGAAACTCGGTGTTTCTATTTCGATGGACGATTTCGGGACGGGGTATTCCTCCCTTTCTTCGATTAAACAATTGCCGATTGATATTTTGAAGGTTGACCGTAGTCTTATCCATGATTTATGTGACAATCCCGCTTCGGAGAATATCGCTCGTGCTGTTATAGAAATGGGTAAGGCGATGAACTTCTTAGTAGTCGCCGAGGGGGTTGAAACGCAGGAGCAGTGGGATATTCTGAATAAATTGGGCTGTGACGAGGCACAGGGTTATTTCCACGGAAAGCCGCTGTCTGCCGCTGATATAGAGAAGAAGTTCCTTATGGCGGACAGTGTATGAGAGTTGCCGCCATTCACGATTTATCCGGTTTCGGCAGATGCTCATTGACGGTTATTATTCCTGTGCTGAGTGCTATGGGAGTTCAAGTTTGCCCTGTACCTACAGCGGTTCTTTCAACGCATACGGGCGGTTTTGATAATATGGTTTTTAAGGATTTGACCGATTTTATTAAACCGTGTTATAACCATTATAAGACACTTGGTATTGAATTTGATGCGGTGTATAGCGGGTTTCTTGCCTCTGAAGCACAGATTGACCTGTGTCTTGAATTTTTTGGCGGGTACAAAAACGCACTCAAAATAGTTGACCCTGTTATGGGGGATTATGGTAAGCCTTATAAGACATACACCGGGAAATTATGCGAGAGAATGAGCGAGTTGGTGCGGGTTGCCGATGTTGTTACCCCGAATTTAACCGAGGCGGCAATTTTACTCGGGGAGGAATACACCCCCGAATTGTCTTGCGAAAAGGCGTTAGAATGGCTTAAACGGTTAAACGAATTTGTCCCGTCTGTGGTTATTACGGGGGTTTCGATGAATAACCGGATATGCAATATAGGTTTAGTAAATGATAGTTATTATCAAGTGGACTACGAGTTTATTCCCGAGCATTATCCCGGGACGGGGGATATTTTTGCAAGTGTTCTGACAGGGGAGCTGCTTCGGGGGAATGACCTGTCTTATGCGATGAAGCAGGCGACTGTGTTCTCGCAGACAGCGGTACAAAGGACTTATGAGCAGGGGAGTGTTCCGAGGAACGGGGTTATGATTGAGGAGGTTTTGCCGTTGGTTATGGGGAAAAATGAATGAAAAAAGGGTGGATATTTCCACCCTTTAATTGTCACTCCCCCTGTCCGACTTGAACGGACGACCCTGCGGTTAACAGCCGCATGCTCTACCGACTGAGCTAAGGAGGAATATCATTTTACAGTTACACTACAACATTATACCACACTTTTTTGATTTGTCAAGTGTTTTTGTAAATAATATGATAAATTATATTATTGGCGATGTCACTCTAATTTGCCGAGCATTGCCGCACCGATTATCCCTGCATCGTTACCGAGTTTGCAAATGGCTAAATCGGTCTTTTTATTGCTGTTTTTCGAGAAAACCTCTGCATTGACAATTTTCTTCAGCGGTTTTAAAAGGTTGTCACCCTCCCCGCAAACGCCCCCGCCTATGCAAACTATATCGGGTTGGAAAATATTAATGACGTTGGTTATTCCGCAGGCAAGGTATTTTATGAATTTTTCGACTACTTCTTTACCGGATTTGTCCTCTAACTTCGCTGCATTCCATGCTGTCCTTGCACTGATTTTTCCGTTGAGTTCAACCAATTCGTGCATTTTTGAACCCCTGTCTTTCTCAAGGGCTTCCTTTGTCATGCGGATTAATCCCGTTGCCGACGAGTATGCCTCGAAGCAGCCCTTACGCCCGCAGGTACATTCTGCACCGTCGGCTTCGATAACCATATGCCCGATTTCACCGCCTGCGTAGTTCATGCCGGAATACATTTTTTTGTTGAGAATAATCCCTGAGCCTACGCCTGTTCCGAGAGTGATAATGATTGCACTTGATGTGCCTTTTGCCGCACCTGCGATGAATTCACCATAAGCCGCCGCATTAGCGTCATTATCAATGTGGACGGGGAACCCGGTCAATTTTGCTAAATCGGTAAGCAGTGGGACATTGTGCCAGTTTAGGTTGTTGGAAACCTCAACTATTCCTGTGTCCTTATTGCAGATACCCGGACAGCCTACACCCAGCCATTCTATTTTTTTGAGCGGGATATTTGAGGTTTCCACAACCTCTTGAACAAGCTTTGCTATGTCCTGCACAACCTCCTTATAACCTCTGTCGCTTTCGGTTTTTATGGACTGCTTATACAGGATTTTCCCGCCGTCATCTACTATTCCGCATTTGACATTGGTTCCGCCTATGTCTACCCCGATGTAATATTTATTGAATACTGCCATTTCACACTTTACCTTTCTCGGTTATAATTATATCTGCGTTGCCTGTGATTGTGTAATTCCCGAATTTTTCCGGAACGAAACAGGTTTCGCCTTTTTTAATAATCAGATTGTCTATACGGATTTCGCCGTTTAATACAAGAATTGCGTTGAACGATAACTCTGTATTAAAACTGATTTCGCCGTTTATGTTTTGTATATTCACGTTGAAGTATTCACATGAGGTTTGATTATGAAATTCCGGGGGTGGTTTTAACTCAGTGACCTGCAACGCTTTTTCAATATGAAGCTCACGTGGGTTGCCGTTTTTGTCTGTTCTCATGTAATCGTAAACACGATAGGTCAGGTTCGAGCATTGTTGAATTTCTGCAATTAATATACCTTTCCCTATTGCGTGGAGTGTTCCCGCCGGTATGAAAAATATATCGCCTTTTTTGACTTTTACACGATTTACCACCTCAAGGAGCGTGTTGTTTTTTATTCTTTCCCGAAACTCTTCTTGGGTTAGTTCATGCTTGAATCCATAGATTAATTCTGCGTCGGGGGCGTGGTCAATGATATACCACATCTCGGTTTTGCCGTTATCGTTGTCGGTTTTCCCTTGTTCGTCATTGGGGTGGACTTGGATTGATAAATTATCCTCGGCGTCAATCAGTTTAATCAATATAGGAATGTTATATCCCGCTTGGGTGAGTGTTTTTCCGGAGAATTCGCCGTTCGCTATTACGCTTTCGCCGTCGGGGTGGCAGGATAGCTCCCAGCTTTCGGCAATGCGTTTTGAGTTAGAGGTTTTCCCGAATTCGTTTCTCAAACGTGTTCCCCCCCAGATATAATCCTTGCATGGGGCGATAAGCTTCATAGGGTACATATTAACCTCCTGATGACATAACCTGCGATTATCATTCCCGCAACCGGCGGCACAAACGACACACTACCTATCGCTGCTTTTCGAGCCGGTAAATCCGGCGAAGCCGGCAAAACAGTCAGTGACTGTTCTTCTGACCACAGAACATCGAGTTTTTCTATATTTCGCCGCTTTAATTCATACCGCATTACCTTAGCTAAAGGGCAGACCGAGGTTGTGTAAATATCACTTATCATAAAGCGTGTCGGGTCTAATTTATTCCCTGTTCCCATGCTTGAAATAATCGGCGATTTGCAATTCTCGATAATTGCGATTTTTGATGAAACAGTGTCAATTGCGTCAATTACATAATCGTATTCCGAGAAGTCGATTTCGTTAATATTCTCAGCGGTGACGAACACATCATGTGCGTTAACAATGCAGTTCGGGTTGATTGAGAGAATCCGCTCCCTTGCGGCATTAACCTTGCGTTGACCGATTGTGTGTGTTGTTGCGATTATTTGGCGGTTGAGATTGCTTTGGGTGATTTCGTCCCCGTCGAATATGTCAATCGTGCCTATGCCCACTCGCACCAACGCCTCGATTGCCGCACCACCGACCCCGCCCGCACCGAATACGGCAATGCGGGAGTTTTGCAGTTTTTCTAAAGCTTTTGCACCTATGACTTTTTCTGTACGTTCATACATATTCATAGCACTTTCAATATAATATAGTTGTTTTTGTATTCTTTAATTTCCGTCTTTAATTCAAGCATTTTTTTATAATTATTCTCAACAAATTCATGCAACACCGAAAGCGGCAGTTTTAGTATTTCCGGGCAATAGGTGCATAGTGCGATTACCATAAGCTCGCCGAAACGCATTACCCTAAACGGGTATAACGCACATTCGGGAGGTTTGTTCTCACCTAAAGCACAACCGTTTTTATTGAGATAACAGCACCGCATATTCTCATCAGTGTTAACCGAAGCGGGGATTTCCCATTTATCGTTTTCATCAAAGAAACAACAGCCCTTGCACAAAGCACAGGATGAAGGGGGTAAGAGTTCATGTATCATGCTGTAAAGTATACCACATTATACCAATATATGTCAAGACACAGTATTGACAATTAATTTGTTATATGGTAAAATGGTTTGCGTGGAGGCGTATCGAAGTGGTCATAACGAGCTCGACTCGAAATCGAGTTGCCGGTAAAACGGCACGAGAGTTCGAATCTCTCCGCCTCCGGTCGAGAGCCTCGACACGCAGCATTTGAGTGAATCGCAATGTCAATTCGCCCAAGCGTGTCGGGGTTCACATTTAGACTGTACCACCCCGGTTTTATACAGGGTTACTGATATACAGTAACCCCTTGTTTTTTTCCTGCCCCCTCACCATAATCCCCCAGAAACATATACTATCCTATCATTAACTGAAAGGGTAATACATATGGAAAAACGAATACCGTTAGAGCAAGCGGCGATTACTGTCAGTAACGCAGCCGCAATTCCTCCGAGAATATACCAGCTCCCCCCACAGGAGGGCAGGGAAAAATTAATCCAAGCACAAAACTCACCGGTTTGCAAATGCCACGTAAGCATATCCTGTATTCAAATAAGGGCAAAAAATCTCAATAGCTTCCCGCTATACTGTGTCCGCCCGCTTAACCTTACAGGAACACCGAACGTAATCATATACATACACGGGGCAGGGTGGGTGTTCGGGAATTTCCACACACATGAAAAGTTAGTTCGGGAATTAGCGTCGAGAACCAACTCAATCGTGCTGTTTCCGGAATACAGCCTGTCCCCCGAGGCGAAGTATCCTGTCGCACTTGAGCAATGCTATTATGTTTTAGATGAGCTTCCCTGCGTAATGCAGCAGCTTCGATTAAAAGCCCGCACAGATACCCTGACAGTCGCAGGGGACAGTGTGGGCGGGAACATGGCAACCGCTATTACGCTTCTTTCAAAAAAGCGGCGAGGTCGGTGCATACATAAGCAGTTATTATTCTATCCGGTGACAAACGCCGCCTTTGACACCGATTCGTATAACGAATTTGCCGAGGGGTATTACCTTTATCGTGAGGGAATGGAATGGTTTTGGAATCAATACACGACTTTAGAAAATGAGCGTGCTCAAATAACCGCATCACCGCTTCGTGCGTCTACTGAACAGTTGCGGAATCTCCCCGCCGCATTGGTCATAACCGGTGAAGCCGATGTCTTACGGGACGAGGGGGAGGCGTATGCCAAAAAACTGTTAGAGGCGGGCGTAGACGTAACCGCTGTAAGGGTTCTCGGTATTATTCACGATTTTGTCATGCTGAACGCCTTAGACAAGACCAACGCCTGCAGAATTGCAATGGACACAGCGGTTAGCTGGATTAATCGGAAGAATAATTGTTGTTAAAGTAAACCTCTGCCGATTATAAAACCGGCAGGGGAGATTATTATTAAACTCACTAATTAATCTAAAAATTCAACATTAATTCCATTCGCACGTGCATATTCAATTACTATTTCACTGTCGCTATAGCAATAAATTGTTAAATTTTCATGTGTTTCTGAGAATGCTTTCTTACCTATATCATTTATTGTTTTTGATAATATAATCACTTTCTCCAGTGCCCCACATTTATAAAATGCACGTTCGCCTATTATCTCAACATAATTAGGTATTGTAATTTCTTTTAACGATATACACTCTCTAAAAGCATCATTATCAATTAAATAAACAGAATTAGGTATTATTACTTCCTTTAAATTTATACAGCCTGAGAATGTGCTTCCATATATAGCAGTTATGTTAGGTGAAACACTAACCTCTTCCAATGATAAGCACCCTTTAAAAGCTCTCGGTCCTATCTCTGTTACACTATCAGGAATTTTTATTATTTTAATACCTGCACCGTTAAAACAATCTGAATTAATCTTTATAATATTGTTAGGTATTTCAATCTCTTCTAAACTAATGCAATTATTAAAACTAATTATCTCATCAACAGAAATAGGAATATTAACCGTTGTTAATTTTTCAAGATTATTCAATGACGGCATATAGATTAATGTATCAGGTAAACGCAATGTTTCTATACTGATTATTTCTATATAAGGAGAATAGAAGGTTCCATTATCAATTCCAATAACCGGTAATCCTTCAATATAATCCGGAATTATTACATGTGGATTTAAACCAATGTAACGGCTTATAAATACACCTTCACCACCTTTATCATATACGAAAATATCCCCATAGCTCTCATTTTGATTCGTATTAACGTCATTACATGAAGTAATCGTTAAAAGCATTGAGAGAACAAGGATAATCAGAAAGAATTTTTTCATATATCTCACCTATTCATGTACAGCGGTTCCCACCACCAACGGTTTTCGAGATACCACTGAATTGTCATAATAATACCGTCAGCGAATTTTATTTGCGGAAGCCAACCGAGTTTATTGTTGATTTTTGCAGGGTCGATTGCATAACGTAAATCGTGACCTTTCCTATCCTCAACAAATGTGATTAAATCCTCGCTTTTGCCGAGTTCACTTATAATCAGCTTAACAATATCAATGTTACGCATTTCGTTATGACCGCCGATGTTAAAAACCTCGCCGACTGCGTTGCTGTGAATAATTAAATCAATCGCAGAACAATGGTCTTCGACATATAACCAGTCACGCACGTTTTCGCCCTTTCCGTAAACAGGGAGCGGTTTATCATGGAGAGCGTTAACAATCATAAGCGGAATCAGCTTTTCGGGGAAGTGATACGGCCCGTAATTATTTGAGCAGCGTGAGATTGTAACAGGTAGCTTAAACGTCCTGTAATAAGCCTGCACCAGCAAATCTGCACTCGCCTTACTCGCCGAATACGGACTTGATGTGTGAATCGGGGTCTGCTCTGTGAACATTAAATCGGGGCGGTCTAACGGTAAATCCCCGTAAACCTCGTCAGTGGAGACTTGGTGGAAACGTTGAATTCCATGTTTGCGGCAAGCGTCCATTAAAACTTGTGTTCCGATTATGTTCGTGTTCAAAAACACTGCCGGGTTTTCAATGCTGCGGTCAACGTGACTCTCCGCCGCAAAATTGACCACTATATCGGGTTTTTCATTCTCGAAAATGTCGTTTATGGCGTTGCGGTCAGTAATATCGGTTTTATAAAACTTGTAATTGGGGTTATTGACAACGCTTTTGAGCGTGGCTAAATTTCCTGCGTAAGTGAGGCAATCCACATTGATTATACGATAATTCGGATATTTTTTTGTCATATAATGTATGAAATTTCCGCCAATGAACCCCGCTCCGCCTGTTACAATTATTCTCATATGATTTACATTACCTCGCTTTCACACAGCGATATAATATACTCGCCATATTCGGTCATTTTTAATTCTTCGCCTAATTTCATCAATTGCTCTGTGTTTATAAATCCTTTACGCCATGCAATTTCTTCAATACAGGAAATGTAAAAGCCTTGACGTGATTGCATGGTTTCTACAAATTCGGCTGCCTTTAGCAATCCCTGCGGAGTCCCCGTGTCGAGCCACGCCATTCCGCGTCCCATAAGAACGCAGTTTAATTTACCCTGCTTTAAGTATTCGTTATTCACCGCCGTTATTTCGAGCTCGCCCCGTGCTGACGGGGTAATATTTTTGGAAATATTGACAACCTCACTATCATAGAAGTATAACCCCGGAATTGCGTAGTTTGATTTGGGTTTTGCCGGCTTTTCTTCGAGTGAAATTGCCTTGCCGTTATCGTCGAATTCCACCACACCGAATTCTTTCGGGTTTTTCACGGGATAACCGAAAACAGTAGCACCATGTTTATTGTTCAATGCAAGCTCGAGAGTGCGTGAAAAAGCCTGTCCGTAGAAAACATTGTCGCCGAGAATTAAGTTTACACTGTCACCGTTAATGAATTTCTCGCCGATTATGAACGCTTCTGCAAGCCCTTTCGGGGCGGATTGTTCAGCATATTCAAGGTTGATTCCCAGACGTGAACCATCTCCGAGAAGCTCCCGATACATCGGCAAATCCCGAGGGGTTGAAATAATGAGTATATCCCGAATTCCCGCAAGCAACGGCACGGACAAGGGATAGTATATCATTGGCTTGTCATAAATCGGCAGAAGCTGTTTCGAGATAACTTTAGTCATAGGGTAAAGGCGGGTTCCGTGACCGCCCGATAAGATTATTGATTTCAATTTATACCTCCGCTTAGTTTTTTATTTAAAGTATATCTTCCAATGTAACACGCTCAAATACTTCAAGCTCTCCTGCACGTGTGGCATTATAGATTTTTATATCGTTATTGTCTGCATATTCCCGTGCGGCTTGATAGCCGGCGTTTACTAAATCAATATCACCAATATAATGCGATGCAGAATAATTTTGGTTGAAATGGTTTTGTTTTTGATTTTTATAAATTATTTCACCGTCTGCTTTTCTTAAAACACTATAGCTGTTATCTACACCTAATAAATATATCTCTTTGAAACCCATAAACGCCGCAAATTGCAAGCAGGTGTATGTGACTGTGTCGCAGTGATAAACCAATCCCGGCTCAATGCTGAACTTCAATTTATATGGGAGCTGTTGATAGGAGCTGTCAGCATCGACATTATAATAATAAGCGTTTTCCGCCTCGAAGGATTCGATGGCAGGAATCTTATGTGAGGCAAGAAATTTAATTCCTGTAATAATGTTGCAAAACTCCTTGTGCTTTGTTTCCATAAACATATCGTCTTCAACAACATAATAAGTCGGTCGCCATGCAGTTTCCTCGAAGGCGAGATATATTTGATTTGTGGCAAAGGTGAATTCGTTTTTTAATAAATCCAAGTCTTGTGTTTTTAAACTTGGACCATTCCCGATAATAAAACAACGCTCTCCCTTATGTTTATTTTCAAATTGAGAAAACTGAAGCCTGCTGAAACGACGAAGCATAAAATAAAAATATACTCTGTCAAAGCAATCACTTTTGAAATGAAACCCCATCTCTATCAATTGCTTAATTACAGATGTACCCAAATAATTCGCCAAGGATACTATAACTACAGCATTGTCTATATCTATTTCATCAGGTGAAATAACTTTCTTCCCATAATACTCGGTGCCTTGCTTCAACGGGTCATTATCAATAAAAGCGTATACGGAATCTTCAAGATTTATTCTTTTATAAAGCTTATACAGCTTTCTTATATGCTCCCAATCATGCCCCGTTCCCCAAATATATATATTCGCACCTCTCCTTAATTTCGGGGAAACCTTTGCTAATTCTGCCTTGAAATCCATTTTAATAAATTCCATTTTTACCTCCGATTATTCCCAAACAGATAAGAGTGAATCAGCGACCTCGGTTAGTCTGCTTAATTCAAGCTCGCTTAACTTCTCCATTAACCGCCGCTCAACGCCGCTTGAGTCAACCACGCACGGTAAACTGAGTGCGACTCTGCTAATCCCGTATTCACCCTGCAGCATACTTGAAACACTGACAATCGTAGGTCTGTGGTTTAGGATAGCGTCTGCGATATAACATACACAAGTAGCTATGCCGAAATGTGTTCGTCCCTTTCCTTTGATGATTTCTGCCCCCATAAGACGAACCTTTTCCTCCATAATTATTTTTGTTTCATTCGTGAAAGGAATTCCGGTCATTTGGCAGTATTCCTCGATAGGGATTCCCGCTATCATCACCTTGCTCCACAAAGCGATTTGACCTTCTCCGTGTTCTCCGATGATATGAGCATTAATGCTGTTTGAGGTAATTCCTGCATAATCGGCAACAACATTGACAAATCGCGAGCTATCTAACAAACACCCTGTTCCGAACACGATTCCGTCGGGCAAATCGAGCCATTCGCTCATTGCACGAGTGATTGTGTCAACCGGATTTGTTACAATAAGGACAACCCCTTTTGTGTAGTGTTTTTTAATTTCGTTTGCTACTTGTGCTGCGGTTTTGAGGTTGTCGTTTTTCATGTCGATGCGTTTTTCGCCCGGCTTGCGGTTACGGCCTGCTGTTATTATGATTAAATCGCAGTCCTTAATATCGGAATAATCACCGTTATATATATCAGATGTCCCCATGAAAGGTATTCCGTGACGAATATCGCTGATTTCCGCCTTGCATTTTTCATGCGAGCCGGATTGTTCAATTAAAACAATTTCCCGAGCTGTTCCTTTGATTGTGAGAGCGTATGCAATGCTTGAACCAACGTATCCCACACCTATTATTGCAACTTTTCCGCTGTTCATGATATAATTACCTTTCTTGAAAGCTGACTGATTAAGTCATGTCCGTCCCACACTAATGAAAAATCCATTGACTTTCCAAATGGCACTGCACGGTCTATCCCTTTGGGTCTGTGTTCTGTGAAGAAAAACGCTAATTCATCATTTGATAAACCGTAATAGGTTAGCGTTTGCAAGCGTTCGCCGCAAATTGGCAGGATTTCCTTTAATTCGGCAATGCTTTGTTCAAAGAAAAATCCGCTGTTATATTTAAACTCCATAAGATTTTCATCGGTGTTATTTATTTCAGCACGTGTGATATAATTATCCGCTGATTTGCAATAATTTATCGGCATATTGGCAGCTGCTTTGTAAAGTGCTGACAGCTTTCCGACTGATTGAACAGGTGCTAATTCATATTTTGATTTAACGAGAGTGTGCAGTTTCCCCCAAAAAGTCGATTTCGCTTCATCAATATTACTCCCGAGCCAGTACACTATTCGAGGTGAGGTGCAGGCGTTTTGGTCGGTGAAATACGTATCGTTATAAAAATCCTGTGCAATTTTTTCTTTATCCTGAGCATTAATATATTCATCGGCGTTTATCACTGCTACGGAATATCTGTCAGCGAATGTCAGCTCGGTTGCTCTCGGTTTTAACGGTGATTGACGCAATTCATTAATCGTGTTGTCTCCGCCCCAAATCACACGAACATCGCAAACGGCAGAGAATTTATCATGCAGTTCTTTATTAGGGGGATATTTCACGAAGTTTATATACGGAGCAAGATTTTTATGTTTACCCGCTAACAATTCATTCACTGCATTAACTATGATTTCAACCTGCTCAAAATTCTTGCCGGGTAAGCGAACAATATTTGCGTTGCCTGCGAGCAACCCTGCTGCAAGGCTGAATGCAAAGTTTACCGGAACATTCGATGGTGTTGAGTGAAACACCACTCCTTTACCGAGCCGTTTGTCTAAATCATTATAATTCGATTTTTCTTTAAGCAGTGCTGCTTTTCTGCACCAAAACCCGAAGGTTGCTACATCAGAATATTCACGAACCTTTGTCAATTGTTTTGACAAATCGCCGAAGAATTCCAATACGTCATCATCAAAAGGGACAAGCGGTTTGGCGTTAATCAAGCCTTCTAAATTATCTGTTAACTGCATAAGTGTCACTGCACCCCCGTATTTCAGCCATTTTTAGTCTGCCGTTTATTTGAAAGTATTTCCCCTTGCGTCCGCAGGGGCAATCATCTTCGCCGAGAATGACACCCTCATCTTCTGTGAGCAGGGAATGTCCGGGGTAGGATTCCGGTAAAACCGAGACAACCTGCACAATTCCGGGTTCGCCAAATTCACATGGGGAGAAATCGATATGCCGTCTCGTAATTACGTCTGAAAAGATGCTTGCGTGTAAATGACCGTGTTCACATTCCATGTAAATACATCCGGTTTGCTCAACCATTCCATAATAATCATGAATGTCGTTAAGCCCGCATATGTCGGTCAGTTTGCTTTTGAATTCACTTTTTGAAACAGATTCGCCGACTAATTTCTTCCACCCGCCGCCATGAATCAATATACCGTTGTGTAAATCAAATCTGTGTTTTATTTTCAACAATTCTTTATAAAAATGCGACCACACCATAAATGTGAACCCGAATAGAAGTATGCGTTTACCGCTGTGCTTTTCAAAAAAAGCCTCAATTGCAGGAAGGTCAATCTCCATATCGTCGTTTAGTGCATAAGCCTTGTCTGCTCCGAAAATCGAAAATCCCAAAATCCCCGCTCCTCTTGCCGAAAACATTGTGCGGTTTTTAATGACTGAGGGGCTGTCGATAATCAACATAGGCATTCGTGAAGAGCCGGTGAATTCTGATACAATTTTTGCCAAAGCTTTTTGTTGATTGTTCGCTGTAGTCTTATCCAGATAGATTTTTGAAACTGCTTGTCCGGTTGTTCCTGAAGAAGTCATGACTTTAAATATTTCTTCCTGTGTTATGCTTTTTAAATCAAGTTCTTTAAAAAGGCTCACAGGTAAGAAGGGCAGGTCATAATAACTCCCGCACTCGGCAATGTCAAACCCAATTCCACTCAGTATTGAAGCGTACTCAGGGCAGTTTTTGATATGGTGATTTGTTAATTCTGACAGTCGCCGTGTCAACAGCAGTTCTTTCTCGGATTTACTGAGCGAAAACGGCGACAGTTGCAATATTTCATTAAACATCAATTTTGTTCAACTCACTATACAATATTTTCCCCGCTTCATTTCGGGGGATTTTTTCAACATGAATAACTTTAAAAGCAATCCTGTTTAATCCTGTTTTTTCAACTAAAAAACTAATTATACTTTGGGCAAGCTCGGGATTGGTTATGAAAACTGTCATCCTATCGTCGACACCGCCGCAGGCACATTCAATATCAGTAAATGCACTGTTCAGAAGCCGCTCTGTTTCGTCAAGATTTACTCTGCTTCCGAATATTTTCAAAAACCGTTTCTTACGCCCGACGATGTAATAAAACCCATCCTTATCACGTTTTGCCATATCACCTGTAATTAATACACCAAAGCGTTCATCACCCTTAAGCAAATCTGAACCGCTTTGTGCATAACCAAGCGTAACATTAGCACCTTTGTAAACGAGCTCTCCCACTTTATCCGATTCAATAATCTCGTTACCGTCAACATCTGCTAAAGAAAACTCGCCGCCGGGTATGGCAATTCCCATGCTGCCGTATTTTTCGAGAGATTTTTCGGCAGGTAAGTAGGACATTCGTGCTGTGGCTTCGGTTTGCCCATACATAACTATGAATTTCTTATTGTTGGCAATTGCATATTCAGCGAACTTTTTGTGCAGTTCAGGCGAGAGCTTTCCGCCTGCTTGTGTCATCGCTCTTAAAGAGGGTAAGTCCATTCTGAAAAAGCGAAGTTTATCCAGCATTTCGTAGACATAAGGTACTCCGCCGAATGAGGTTGCACCGTGGTCTTTAAACTGCTGCCAAAACTCTTTTTGCATAAGTGTTTTCTGTGTCAGAATTACAGACGCCCCCACCCATAAATGGCTGTTAATGATTGAGAGACCGTAGGTGTAGCTCATAGGCATTGTCGTAATCGGGCGTTCATTCGATTCTAATTGCAAATACTCGACAATCGATTCTGTGTTTGCACGAATATTTGTATAGCTTTGCCGAACGAATTTCGGGCTTCCGGTTGAACCGGACGTTGTCAACAGCAACGCAAGCTCATCATGCAACGGGTAAACATTTGTGTATGGTGTTTTCAAAAGAGTATAATCCCAAATAACGAAAACCTGCTCACAATCGCCGAAAAATTCTGCTTGTGTTTGAGGAACCCACAAATAGTCGGGGCTATAGCTTTCAATCAAAGCGGAAAGCAACTCCTTATCGAGTGTTGCGTCAAGCATAACGGGGACAATTCCGGCGTTGATGAATGTGACATACCCTAACAAAGAGCCTTTTTCATTGGCACATAAATTGAATATAATCGAACGTGTTTTTATTCTTGCGGAAAGTTCATCGCACGCCGATTGCAATTCGGTATAAGAAATGCTCTCACCATCTTCGCATATTATCGCAACATTGTCGGCGAATTCGTCAAATTTGAACATCATATTTCTTGAGCAATTCTTTGCCTTTTTCAAAACTGCTGAAGTCAATTATATCATCGGTATCCATCATTATGTCAAAAACATCTTCTAATGCGGTGATAAGCGACATATGTCCGATACTGTCCCACTCGGGTATTGCTTGATATTCAAGATTTGTTGTTTGGTTTTGCTCAATGCCGAGTGTTTCGATAAAAGCATTTTCGTATTTTTGTAAGTTTGTCATTAATAAACCTCCATAATTTATTTAATTATATTAAAGCACTTCCGTCAACACCGATAACCTGTCCTGTTACATATTCTGATAAATCGGATGCCAAGAATAAACAAGAATTAGCAACATCGCACGGTGTTCCGAGACGTTTCATGCCGATGCCGGCAATTCGTTCCGCCATATGTTCCTTGCCGACGAAGCTGTGTAAATCGGTGTCAATAATCCCCGGTGCAATTGAATTCACACGGATATTATATTGTGCAAGCTCCTTCGCCGCAGTCTTAGTCATTGAGATAACTGCTCCCTTAGAAGCTGAATAAACCAATTGCCCCTTATTGCCGTTGACTCCTACAAGGCTTGATATATTTATAATGCTTCCTGACTTCTGCCGTATCATGAATTTCGATGCAAATTGAATTAATTCTGCTACGGCAAACACATTTGTTTCAAAAATTTCACGCATGACTTCGCCGGAAATCATGCCGATTAAAGCGTCTTTCATTATTCCCGCATTGTTTACAAGAATATCCAACCTGCCTTGCTCTTTTTTAATTTGAGAAAAAGCATTTTTAATTCCGCTGTTGTCTGTGACATCAAAGTATAACGGAATAATATTCTCGCTGATTATGTCATCTAAATCTCCTTCTTTTCTGGCGTTGGCATATACGATTGCACCGTTTTTTGCAAAAACCTCGACTATCGCTTTACCAATGCCCCTCGAAGCACCTGTGACAAGAGCAACTTTATTATCTAACATATTACCTCCACTATTTGAAAACACGACCGTCTTCGTTCTTTTTCATTGCACGTGCGGGATTTCCTAACGCAATCACATCCTCTTGAATATCACGCATAACGGCGGAACCCATTCCTATAATCGTGTTTTTACCGATTGTTATTCTCTCCTTAACAATTGCTCCGACACCCAAGTATACCTCGTCACCTACTATACAATGTCCCGATAACGCAACAAACGGTGAGAAAACAACATCATTTCCGACAACACTGTCATGCCCGATATTTGTGTTAGGATGAATTGCAACACTTTCGCCAATTGTTACATTGCATGACACTAAGCTGCCGAATTGAACAATTGTACCATCGCCGATTTGCGTTTCACTTGCGATAAAAGCAGTAGGGTGAATAATCGTTTGCAAGCTGTAACCACTCGCTGTTACTTTTTCACGCAGCATTTTTCGTGGTTGCGGTTCACCAACAGCGATAACTGTTTTTGTAGTTTCGGGAAGAAATTCCGCTTTAAACTCATCAAATGTAAACACCTTTATACCGTTTACTAATGATTCGTCCGTTTTAAAATCGTTTATGAATACGATATGCTGCCATGTATCGGAAACAGCGTTAATCGCACGGATTGTCTCTAATACCTCCCGCCCGAGTCCGCCCGAACCGTAAATCCCTAAAGTCATATATTACCTCATTTCTAAAAAATCCGCTCCTCCGGAAACCCGATTTCTATTAAATATTTGACAGCACTTCTGAAATTGTTCTGTGCTAATGCAATATATATGCAAGCATTGGGATAATGCGAAATGGCTTCAAGAGGCGGCAAGATTTCGTAACATGTTTCATTAAACCTTGTGTAATGCTTAGCGTTATCGGCGTCGGCAAAGCACACCGCATGAAGCCCTTGTGATTTCCATGCTTTTAACATTAAAGCCGCATTAACGCCGGCACCGTATAGAATTACTTCGCCATGCGGAATATACTCGGTAAAGTAATGCCGGTTCTCTTTTTGTAAAATATTCAATGAAGCTTGCATTTTCTCTAATTCGCCCGGAATGCTGATGTTCTGTGGGCAATGCGGCAAACATTGATTGCATTTAATGCAATCAATATTAAACCTGTCCTCAGAAGAAATAAGCCATAGTGAAGTCCAACGGCTTGAACGGATATTATCGTTGTATAAAGGAAATACTCGTGATATTTCAATTTTTTTAGGACAATGAGGCACACAATATCCGCAAGCAGTACACGGAATATTATCCATCAATAAATGCTTTCTGACAACATCGTCAATGAATTCCTGCTCGCCATCACTTATCGGTTTAAACTCCTGCATAGTTTTTACATTATCTCTGACGTGCTCCATGTTACTCATGCCGCTTAATACGCACACAACCTTCGGCAAAGAGGCAACCCATCTGATTGCATATGAAGCAGGCGACATTTCGTTTTTAGGAGGGTTTATATCATCGGGCCACTTCGCTAATGCACCACCTCGAACCGGTTCCATCACCGCTATCGGAATGTTCTTCTCGGCACATATCTTATATTGTTCATCTGCACTTTGCATTATCCAATCTAAATAATTGAGCTGAAGCATGACTAATTCAAAGTCATATTCTTCAACAACCTCTCGTAATAAATCTGTCGTTCCGTGAAAAGAAAAGCCAATATGCCGAACCTGTCCCTCTTTCTTTTTTTTACATAAAAAATCCCACAATCCGCTTTGTTTAAAACTGTCCCAGCTTTGATTTCTTATATTATGAAACAAATAATAATCTATATAATCTGTTTGCAATCTTTCAAGCTGTGCATCGAAAATAGCCGACATTTCATCAACGGTTCTGTTTCTTCCTGCGGTCATTTTTGTGGAAATATAAACCTTTGACCTGTCATGCTTTTTAAGAGCCTGCCCGAGTGCAATCTCTGAGTAACCGTCAGTATACACATGAGAAGTGTCAAAAAAGTTTATGCCGTTTTCAATTGAATAATCCACCATTGTTTGCAAATGTTCATAATCAATTTCATCACCGGATACAGGTACGCCCGGTTTCCCGGAGAGAAGCGGAAGCCGCAAAAAACCGAAACCCAATAAGGACAGATTATTATTATTGTGTTTTCTGTATACCATAAAAATTCCCTGTCCTATATTAATTTAACAGCTTGCCAATGCTTGTTTCAGTTCATCGCATAACTCTTTATCATAATCAAAAACCCGCCAATCCACACGCAGAGGGATTTCTTTATTCTTTGCTGTTTCGATGAAATATTTCATCATATCTCGGCAGTTTTCTGATAGTGGCGTGCTTCGTTTTTTCATATCCACCATGTCAGCAGCTATTTTAACCGCACTCGCATATTTGACAGCCACATCAAAAAAGCCATCTATTTCTGTTTTGTTATCGTTTATGTTTTCCAAGAAAATGTATTTCAACTGTATATATCCGCCGGTTTGAGCATATTTTTCTAAATTCGCAAGTAACTTGTCCCAATAATTAACACTTTTAATTTTTGCAAAGGTTTCACGTGTTCCGGCATCAATGCTTATATCAATGCTTGCCTTCCGCTGTCGCATCATATCGGCAGCCTCTTTGTCAAAAATCAGACCGTTTGTTAAGAATAAACCGTGCCAGTTTTTGTTTTTCATTATTTCATATATTTTTTCTTTATTAGGTGAGAAAAAGAACTCACCCGCCCCCGGGAGCAGGGTTACATTATCAGGGATATGCTCGCCGACAATATCTAATATTTCATCATATGAAAAATAGTTTTCATCCTTACTATTTTTTAGTATCCCTTTTGCGTTGCAATAAATGCAGCTCACGTTACATCGTTCCCCACGGTAAACACCGTCCGGCACCAGCTTTTGGATGCGTCGTTTTGTAGAATAATAACCGTCTATAAGATTTGCACACCCGTCACACACGCACGATTCATTGTTGCGGTGTTTGTCCATCAATTCTTGAGCGATTTCTTCACATTTTAAAAGCTCATGTATTAAGTCGTCTTTGTCCTTGCTTGTTGTGAAAGTGAAAGGCCCTTGAGGACAGCAACAAGCTCTAAATTTAATTCCAAGTGAGGTTTGTAAAATTGAAAAATACCCTGTGCTTAGCATATGGCAACCCTTGTAAAAAGCTCCTCCACCCGCAAAATCAATCCGCTCCTTCGACACACCGGACTCCAACAAATGATTATGAACGGCAACAGCATTTTCCGGGGAAACTGAGATGTAGATTTTGTAATCGGGATACCTTGAAATCGCTTCACTCAAAGGTAGAATTTCTATTTCTGTTCCCGGAAATTTGGTATAGTGCTTTTTTTCGTCACGGTCAACAAAACATACGGGGTTTAATCCGCTGTCTCTCCAACAGGTTAGGTTGACTCGTGCATATTCACCCGCACCATAGAAAATTGTAGCCGCCATGATTTACTCCTTGATTAAAGTTTTATAGATTTCGCAGAATTTCACAAATGCTGTCAGCAACATATTCCGCATTTTCCGTCGTCATATCCGCATATAAAGGTAATCGCAATACCCGCTCACCATAGTCCTCGGTAACCGGGCAAGCATCGGGGGAATAACCGAGTTTACGCCCCATAGGTGATGAATGTAAGGGGACATAACATATATAACAAATAACCTCTTTTTTCTTCATCTCGTCAATTAATTTCGCCCTCACATCTGAATTCGGCAGAATAATATTATACATATGCCCGTTGTGCTTGCAATTGTTCGGAACAATCGGGCAACGCAGCTTCCCGGAATCCTCAAAAGGTTTGAGTATGTTATGATATGTGTTCCAGACATTAACTCTCTTAGACATTATTTCATCAAATCTGAGCATTTGAGCATACAACAAAGCCGATAACAAATCAGACGGCAGAAACGATGAGCCAATGTCATGCCAAGTATACTTATCCACTAATCCCTGTATCACTTGACGGCGGTTTGTGCCTTTTTCACGGATTATTTCGGCACGTTCAATGAACTTGTCCGAGTTAAATACTATTGCACCGCCCTCACCCATGACATAGTTTTTTGTTTCATGAAAGCTGTAGCACCCAAGCGTAGTCAGTGTTCCGCACGGTATATCATTATAATACGCTCCGACAGCTTGTGCCGCATCTTCAATTACGAATAGACCATGCTTCTCAGCAATGCGGTTTATGGCATCATATTCGCAGGAAACTCCCGCATAATCAACGGTGTATATCGCTTTTGTTTTATCGGTTATCAGAGATTCAATAAGTGTTTCATCAATGTTCATTGTGTCCTTGCGAATGTCGCAGAATATTGGTTTTGCTCCCCGCAATAAAAATGCGTTGGCAGTAGATGAAAATGTAAACGACGGTACAATAACTTCATCATCGTTTTTTAAGTCGATAAGAATAGACGCCATTTCAAGTGCTGTAGTGCAGGAGGTTGTCAAAAGCATGTTTTTTATACCGAAGAGTTCTTCAAATTGTTTATAAACAAGCGGGGTATATTTACCGTCCCCCGACAGACTTCCGTTGCGAAGCACATCGAGAACATATTCCTCCTCAAGCTCTGTTATAGCAGATTTTGTGAATTTAATCATCTTAATTTCACCTCAAATTGTTTAATTATTTCTGCTTGTTTAATTATCGCATTATAATTTTCATGGCGGACATCTTCTTCATTTATGCACTTTGAAAATTTATCTATTGATTTTGCGAACGAATCATCGGCAGGGAGCTTGTACTCTTTTGTGTCGCTGCCGATTTTTATCTCCGCAACAGGCTCTAATGTGTCAGGTGCAGTAAATATGCGACCGGTATAAAGACTGCCCACGCTCCCCCATGCGTCAAGTGAACAGCGATAACTGTTGTCCATTCCGAAAGATACTTGTGCAATCAATCCATCGGTATTCCGTAAAGTTGCAGAACCGTAAATATCTACATCAAAGCCGCCCTTATAACCTAATGCTGCATCTGTAATCTCGGCTGAGCTACCGAGAAGCAACGCCGCAAGCTTTAATGTGTATCCGCCGCAATCGAGCAATGCACCGCCGCCGAGAGTTTTGTTATAACGAAAATCATCACCGCTGCGAAACGGAAATCCGAAGTCAATGCGAAACAGCCGTAAATCGCCGAGTTCGGGTAGCTTAGAACGTATCCATTCAATTTGGTTATGATATTCAAACATATAGTTTTCGTGCAAGGCAAGTTTTTTTGAATGTGCAAGGTTTATTAAATCAGAAGTGTCATTAACTGAGGTTGTAAAAGGCTTCTCAAGCATAACATGCTTCGAGTGTTCTATTGCTTTTTTCGCCCATTCATAATGCAGTGCAGGGGGTAACGGGATATATACACAGTCGATTTCTTCATCGTTAAGTAACGCTTCATAACCGTCATAACCCTTGCCACCGTAAGTGTTTGTGAAATTAACGGTTTTTGAAATATCCCTTGAAGCAACCCCTGCAAATTCAAAAAATCCACATTTTTTTAAAGCGGGCAAAAACCGTCGAAATGCTATGTCCGATGTGCCGAGAATTCCGATTTTCATTGCTTAACCTCCAAAAGTGAAAGAAGATTCCGAAGCTGAATGTTGAGAATATTATTAATCTGTGTCAGTTTATTCAGCGTTCGATAGGTACACCACCAATATCCGGGAGGCGGGGTGGAAATAACATCATCTTCAATTTCAATAATTACATTCCTGTTTTGCTCGTGATAAAAGCGACCGCCCTCCTCCGACAGTATCACATCACAAATAATCCCGTGTTTTGAGTTATATTGTTTAAAAAATAATTCGCCAATACTATCTTCAGCTTTTTCAACCGCTTCAAGCTGAACAGTGGGTCCCAGTTCAATTTTATCGAAACAGCCAATCTCCGGCATGGCACGAACCAAGAATTCATATACGCCATTGTGTATTCTTGCGAACAACCCGAACACTGCCATTCCTGTCGCCTCGAAAAGCGGTTGCCCCCAACATCTGACCTCCCTACCCTCAATAGATATATTGCAAAACACTATTTTAAACGGGTATTCCGATTTGCTGACAAACTCTTCAACACCGTTATGCACCTTTGTTTCCCAATTTTTGATTGAATACAAGGGTACGAGAACCGAGTTACAGCTGTTAAACATTTTATAATTATTGAAATGACAGTATATGCTTTGAACAATTTCCGGTTGATTTTCCTGTGAAATTGAATGTGCCAATGGTGAATCAAGAATAGAGAAATCACATTTATAAAACGGAATACAACTAAGCACCGTACGAGTGTCCATATTAACAAGGTTATCTATGCGGATTAACTGTTTTATTTGACGCAGTGTAAGCCATTTATGCGACGGAAGCTCATCAATCTCGATGTCTTCATCAAGTATAATTATAATATTCCTGTTCCGCTTACCTAAAAAACGTGATGACTGCTCCGACTGAATTTGGTCAACAACTATTTCATGTTTTTCACAATTCAAAAACCATTCCAAATAAGCCGGTTTAACTCCGCCATGAGCTTGTGTGAAATTAGACTTTGTGGCTTGAAGTGTGGGTGATAATTGAATATTGTTGACATTCCCCGGTTCAATCTTTGCTTGAATTAAAAAATGCAGAATTCCGTCAATGGGTTTACATAATATTCCAAGATACCCAATTTCATTTTGAATTAGTATCGGTTGTTCTTTTTCACCGTTTCTTATTCCGCTGATTTGGAAAAAGGTTCCTCGTTCATTAACAATTTGCCCCGCCTGCTCATCATAAAACCACTTTGTATCAACTAAAGAAGTTTTCTTAATATCAACACTCACTGTATCATTTAAATGTTTAATCCAGTTTAATATATCCGATGTTTTATTATATTGTTTATCGGTCAGCCATGAATGCAACATCAGCTGGGAAGTTTTTCTCGTCATTTATGCTACTGACCTCCGCTTTCAATTAAATCATTCATTCCTTTTATCAGCTTGTCCGCAAAAATATTTATATCCCACTTATCGGCGATAGCTTGGAACTTTTCTTTTTCGATGTTCAAGAGGTTGGTATCTTCACACAGCTTTTGAATATGGGGGACTAAATCTGATTCAATCGGTAAAGAATTGTCCTTGCCGACATAGAGAGTTCCGTCTGCAGCAGTTACCGGGGAGGCAATCGCCAATCCATGCTGCATTGCCCAAGCCACTGATGTTCCGCCGCCGACACGGCTCGGGTTGAGATAAATATCACATATACCGTAAAGCCCGGGTAAATCCTTTTCGTGACTTATAAAAATAATACTTTCACCTATTAAGTCTATGTGTCGTTTGTCAATGTGATTAAGATTTTTACAACCCACAACAAACCATTTAATCTTTGTGTTTGAACGTAATAAACCGCACATCTGCTCTGTAAGTTCTTTGGACATTTCATAATTCAATACTTTCCCGACAGTAATTACAACAATGTCATCTTTATTCAAGCCATAGTCTTTTCTGCTGAACTCGTTCAGCGGTTCAATTCGTTTAATGAACAAGGGTAAACGCAGAATATCACTTTCTGTAAGCGGTGAACGAATTTTTACGTTGTCTTCACCTTGAATAATCACATATTTATGAAAGAATGAAGAACAACTGTGTCCTTGTTTCCTTAATGGAAAATATATAGTGGGAAAATGCCGGCTGTAGTAATACGAAATTGTTGAGAATTCATCACTAAAGTCAAAAATGCACTCGGGTTTAAGATTATATATCAAATCAAGTGTATCTTGCTGACGATTTTTCATTGTAGTGTTAATCACATGATGTATTTTAATGCCATCAGAAAAATAAGGTGCATACTCTTCTCTTGCTGTGGTAGGGAGAGAATTTATTCTGTAAAAAGGCTTTACTATACTCATACTTGAATCATAGTTGAACGAATTTAAACCAACAACATGTATTTCATATCCGAGTGAAGCCATAGCATTCAGTATTGAAGATGTACTCATTATAGTAGACATAGAACCGGGCGAAATGTTCAAATTGTTTACCACTGCACAAATAACTTTTGAATTCCCGCTCGATACACAAGGCGGTACTCGATTTAACGCCATTTCACATGCGTAACTGCGTCGCAGCTCCTTCAGTTCGATAAAGAACTCATCATAAATAATGTCGGGATACAAATACCAAATCGCTGATAAATCAGTTATTAACCAGTGTTTAAATGATAAATTATCTTCAATTTGTCCTGTTAAATTAACGAATTGACTTAAAAGCTCTTTAGAAAAACAGTTAGTTTTAATAATAAGATACAACAACACTATTTTTGCTTCTGCGGGTAAGTCAAGTTTATTTATATATTCGAGCGACTTGTTTAAAATATCATTCTTGAAACATAAAGCTTCATTTTCGTCTAATGAATTACACTTTTCCTTGAATTCGTCAATGAACAAATAAAAATAATCAATATCACCGCCGGATTCATAAAAATATTTAACTAAACACTCCTGAACCTTTTCCGGATTGTTTAAAAAATCCGAAACTGTAAGAAAAGACATGCCGGTGTTACAGCCACTGTATACTCCGACGCCGCCGATGATTTTCTCCCGAGGTACACCATAATCAATTAATTCCTGTGTAATTTCTTTATTGGTTTCAGAACAGTATAACGATATTAAAACATAATCATAATCATCTGAGCATAATTCCCTTATTGTTTCAGGGGATTTTATGAGGGTTCCGTCTGCGTTCTTGTCGAGCCAAAGCGTGAGCTTACAATAATTTGTTTTTGTTATCAACCTGTAAATTTGTTTCTCTCTTTCGCCGGAACCGTATAAAACCACTCTGCTGTCTTTATGAATTTTCTCGAACGGAAAAGAATTAATCCACATATTACCTCGTTACCTCTCAAGTGTTAAAGCTGATTGCCAAATCTCTCATTTCGGGAATAAAAGTATCAGTAAATTTATTAATATCCCATTCTTCTGCGATTGTGCGATATTTTTCTTTTTCCCGTGTTAATAAGCTGTTGCATGAAGACAGTTTCTCGATATAAGGAACTAAATCGCTTTCATTTGCATGAGCGTTCCTCTTGCCGATGTGAACAGTAGCGTCCGAAGAGTTCAGTGGTGACACAATTGCTAACCCTTGCTGCATTGCCCATGCCACAGTTGTTCCGCCACCTATTCTGCTTGGGTTAAGATAAATATCACATATGCTGAAAAAACCGGGTAAATCTGTTTCATAATCTATCAGAACGATGTTTCTATTCGTGATTAAATCCGGATAATTACATTCAATATACGGGAAAGAGGAACACCCGACAATCAGCCATTTAATTGAATTGTTATAACATAACAACTCACACATTGATTTCAATAATTCGTTTGATGTTTCAAAAACTAATCTTCCGCCAACAGAAACAACAACTACATCATCAGTCGCTATACTATAATCTGTGCGGATAAATTTCTTAAACGGTTTGACATATTCTTTAAATAACGGAAGTCTAATCACTTGTTCTTCTTTAGCGGGTGGGGAAATTTGAACACTATCTCCGCTTTCCCACACCACACACTTATGGAAGAATGAGCTTGAGCAACCCTGTTTTCTAATCGGGAAATATATTGTCGGATAGCTCTTGCTGTAATAATAAGAAACGGGGGCTTGTTCGTCAGTGAAATCGAGAATACAATAGGGGTTGATTTTGCAAATTAAATCAAGTGCATCCTGCTGCCGATTTTTCATCGTATCATTAAATGTATAGTGCAGTTTTATATCCTCCGGATACAAATTCAACAATTCTTCACGCGGAATAATTCCTTGATTATTAACGGCGAAAAACGGTTTCATAAAACTCATGGACGAATCATATCTCTTGGGGGAAAGGCAGATTATGTCTACATTGTAGCCTTGATTTTTAACAGCTCGCACTATAGGAGAAATATATAAATTAGTGCCTCGAATGTCCAAAACATTAACCAGCACGCATATTCTGTTATTGTCCGAGCAGTCATAAACAGGCGGATTCCAACTAAGATTAAGCTCTCGTGCGTAATCCTCATTGAGTTGCTTTTTCTCTTGCCAAAACTCATCATACAATATATTATGATGATATATCCACATAAACGATAAATCAAACAACAACCAATACTTTAGGCAAACATTGTCTTTGATTTCTCCTAATAAGCGAACCAAGCATTTCATTAATGCTGGTGAAAAACACTTCGCTTTAAAAAGCACACGCAAAAGCAGTATTTTTGATTGGGCAGACAGCTTTGAATTATTAATAACATATAACGCTTTATTCTCGATTTGTTCGGCAGTTTTTTCATCATGTGAAAGCATAACCGCTTGTATTTCCTCAATCAAGGGCGAAAAATAATCAATATCACTGCCGGACTCATAGAAGAATTCTATTAATGATTTTTCGATAACACCATCTGCATTTAAGAAAGCATTAAGACTTATTTTTGACTTAATCATAAAACACCGGCTTTCTTAATTAATCTCTGCTTGCTGTGCGGTTATCTAAAAAACTTTCAATAACCCCTGCAATAGTAATTGATTCGCCGGCTGTAAGCTTAAATTGATTTTTTTCATTGCCGGCATTAATCATAGAAACAAATTCATTAACTTCATATTGTAAGCCTTCACCACGGAATTTAATAAAAAACTTATCGTTTTTGCTCCTGTCCTCATAACGGGTCTCAAAGCTTTCAGTTTTCCACCAAGGTGCTTCAACAATTATATACCCGTGCGACCCCGAAATAATCAACTGCCCCTCTGACTTCACACCTAACCCTACTTTAATTGTAGCAATGCTGTCCTTATATTTCAAGTGAGCTTTTGTATAAATATCAATTCCATTCTTGTCGGTGAAGCTGTCAAAACGTAAATCTTCATAATCCTTGCCGAGTAGTTTAATTATTGCAAGGAGAGGATAACTCGCCAATTCAGTAAAACTGCCGCCGTTTTCCTCCGGTTTAAACTCTCTTGTGTTGCTGTTAGTCAGTTTTGTGAAACAAGCCTCAACATCATATATTTTACCGATGCTACCAATTTTAGCGATACTCAGCAGCTTTAGAAATCCCGGTGCGTATGCTGTTTTGATTGCTTCCATAAGCACAAGCCTTTGTTTTTTGGCTAAAGCGAAAACTTCCTCGGCGTGCGATTTTTTTAGAACCATCGGCTTTTCACAAAGAACATGTTTCCCTGCGTTTAATGCCGATTTAATGTATTCATAATGCGTATTGTGGGGGGAGGCAATATACACGGCATCAATCTTTTTAATAAACAAATCCCAATCATCGGTATATGTATCGAGTTCAAAGCGTTCGCCGAATTCTCTCGCACTCTCGAAGTTGGGATTGTAAACCGCTTCAATATTTATACCGGCAACACTTTTAGATTCGGGAACAAACCGTTTTGCAATTCTGCCCGAACCAATAATCCCGAGCTTAATAATTTTACGATTTTTTTCACGCAGAATAGTGCTTGAAACATCTTTGGTTCGTTCAAGATAAATCACTTCACACAGCGGCTTTAAAAAATCGAATTCTCCGACCCAGTCAGAGCCGCAGGTGAAAATGTCAATACCATATTTTTGAACGTCTTCCACTTTTTGCCCCATATGGTCTTCGACTATTATTTCATCAGCAAAACCGGTTTGCCTGATATTTTCGATTCTCGCCATAAGCGAATCATTAATGTTTACCTTGCCCCTATACTCGTCAAACTGCTCTGTAGTGACACCGACAATTAAATAATCACCGAGAGCTTTTGCACGTTGTAACAAGTTATAATGCCCATTGTGGAGCAAGTCGAAAGTGCCGTAAGTGATTACCTTTTTCATTGAAGCTTCCTCATAAGTCCTTAGTTTATGTTATACAAAACATAATAACATTAATATTACCATAATTCAATTCAAAAATCAATAAAAATATTTATTGTTTGACGATTTATAGTTTTAGTGATATTATTAAGACAGAAAAATTAATTCTCGTGCAACCAAACCCAAATTTTAGCGGGTTATATATACAGAGAGGGGGTTATAGACATGAATGACACCATGATTGTTGACCTGTACTGGAACCGTGACGAAACCGCAATTAAAGAAACTGAGAAGAAATACAGTAAATATCTGATGAAAATTGCGTTCAACGTAGTCGGAAGCCTTGAGGACGGTAAAGAAATTGTCAACGATACTTATTTAAAAGCGTGGAACTCCATGCCAACACACAGACCTAATGTTTTATCTGCGTATCTCGGAAAAATCACAAGGGAATCATCTATTGATTTCTTCCGTAAAAGCACCCGTAAAAAACGGCAGGGTTCACAGTATACCTTGTCTTTATCGGAGTTAGAGGAATGTATAAGCTCAACCGGCGGCGGGTCTCCCGAAGAGGAATATGAAACCAAGCTGTTGACTGAGTTAATTGACAAATGGCTTGACAGTGTTTCAAAGGAAATCCGCAATGTGTTTGTCGGGCGGTATTACTATATGGATTCGGTTAAAGATGTTGCGGCATATTGCAATATGAGTGAATCTAAGACGAAAAGTATATTATTCCGTGCCAGAAAAGGGTTGAAAGAGTTTTTGGAAAGAGAGGGTTATGTATTATGAAAAATATAAAAGCAGAAAAATTAAATACTGCCATAGGCGGTATAAATGATAAACATATCGAAGCAGTAGGAGCGTTACGGAATAATGCCCCGATTAAAGAAAAACGCACGAATTTCCGTGTTGTTCAGTTTACCGGAATAGCGGCGGCGGCAATTCTATTAGCAGTTGGGACATTTGCAATGTTTACCTACCTCGCACCGGACGATATTATTGACCCACCCAAACCGCCTGCAACCCATGATATTGAACCTGTATGGTCATGGATTGTCGAGCCGACACTGGACTATTCTTATATCAGCTACGACTTAGCTAAGGACTATTATTTTGTGCCTGTTGATTTCGACTACACCGGATATGAAATAGACTATGCTGTGTTAAGCGAAACCACCGGAGAACACGGCAGAGTATTCACGGTCAGCGGTGATGATTATGAAGACCTTACCCCCGGACAAATATTTGTAAACTGGCTGTATGACGAGGAGCTTGAATTATTCGGACGCAGAACATATGAAATGGGTGAATATTCAATCGAAATGTATCCCATATCTGAATTTGCGGAAAGATTTCCCGAAGCGGTCGGGCGTATTAAACACGTATATCTAATCGACAGCCTGACATTTGACGATGAAAATGCGTTCCAAAGTGGTAGCGGCACTCCGCCCGGAACAGTATTTTTCAATGGTGAACAAATTATCGACGATGCCCCATATAGAGGAAGCGGGTCGGTCGGGCGTGAGCTTTTTGACATAATTACCGTTTATGACGTAGACGGAAACGACGGAAGCGGCGGTGTCGGAATAATTAATAAATATGGCGATATAATCGTTCCGGTCGTGTTTTGGGAGATTAACTTGATTAACGAAACCACTGCGTTTGCACGACTGCCGGACGGTAAGTGGGGCATTATCGGGTTTGGTGATTATGTTCACGAGGAAGCTCCCTTAATCGGTTATACATGGGTTGTCGAACCCACACTTGAATATGACGTTATAAGTTATTGCTCATATTGTGATGTTTTTTATGGTTTTGACTACAGTGAGAATAATATGAGTGAGTATGATATGCCTTTAAATTATATATTAAACGAAATGGGGCAGCTTACAGGCGAGTTCCATGAACCTCACCCGAAATATTCTCTTCCGGGAGGAATAGTATGGGTATATGACCCTGACTTAGATTTATTCGGGTGGTTCCAGCATATTAGTCCTGATGTCGGGGCGATATATGAGTTATATCCGATGAGCGAGTTCGCCGAGCGATTCCCTAAAGAGGTTGACCGAATCAGAACAGTTCGGCGGTATGATACAACTGTATCAACCCGTGGAAGTGAGTTTTTACCGGGTGAGGGATATTCGGGGGATGCAGTTATGTACGGCAACGAATTTATCACCGAATTTGAATATATAATGCAGACAAATCTTGGCAAAGAGCAAATGAGTATAGTAGCGATAAATCGTGACGGGGACGGAAGCGAAGAGGGAAAATACGGGATTGTTAACAAAGACGGAGTTATAATTGTTCCTTTTGAGTCATGGGTAATTGTCACAATTAGTGAAACTACTGCGTTTGCGAATAAGGACGGCAAGTGGGGCATTATCGGGTTTAACGGGTACAAACCGCCCGAAGCTGTTATTGTTCAACCAAATTACCCGATACAACCATTTACCGATGAAGTAATATTATCGGAGTTTGTTCAAAGAATCTGCGATGCACGGGCAATGATGCCGTATTTCAACGATATTAACGATGTTCAATTAATAACAATTCTTCATCAATATTTTAACGCATACGGTTGGGATTGGAACGATACCTCTGTGTTTTCAGACGGGGAAGACCAGCATCATTATATTGATGACGATTATTTCGGTGTCAAGCTCGGTGTTTCCCCCGCACGGCTGAATAGTTTTATGCAGGAATATTATAACCCCGATTTTTCAATCGAAAGCTACGATTATAAAGCAATAACAATGTGGGACAGCGAAAGGGGATTAATTGTCGGTTCTATATACGGGGGCGGTTTGCATATGTGGAGAAGCTCGCACATCACCGAAATTCGTGAAGAAAACGGCATTTACAGCGTTTATGCACTTAAAGTAGAATGGGGTGACGGCTATTATATCACCGATATGGAATATATCCTCTGTACATTTACACGAAACGATAACGGGAATTTCAACATTATGTCAAAACAGCTTGTCCCTGAAAGTGAATACCCTGAGCGATTGTCAGAGTTTATAGGCTTTATGAATGCAGTCCTTAACGATATAGAAATTGCTTATGAGTGTGCTTTTACATTTGATATTTTTGATGAATTAGACGAAATAAGACAATGCTTTTATTGTGACGAATCACCTCGGAGAATTTGCGACGGCTGTATCGTAAACGGGGCGACAGGGATTATATTCTATAAGGCGTTAGAAATGTATATGAGCGGCATGGATTAATGACAGTGTTATTCTTCTTACCCTGCCTCACACTCTTTTTTAACAGCAATACACTTGGTCGGACAAACCGACACGCATAACGTGCAATTGTCGCATAACTCCCCATTAATTACAGCACAGTTATCCCGAACAATAATCGCCTCTTTCGGGCATTTCTTCTCACATATTCTACACCCCAAGCAACCGCTTTTGCACGCCGCTTTTGTGATTTTTCCAATATCTTTTGAACCGCACATCACATGAACCGACTGCCGTGCTTTTTGAATAGTGATGATTTTCTTCGGGCAGGCTTTGACGCATAACCCACAGGCGTTACATTTACTGGGAATAACCACGGCAAGGTTATCTTTTATAACAATCGCTTCCTCGGGGCAAACATAAACACAATCACCCAATCCCGCACACCCGAAACGACATTCCTCCATACCGTTATAGTATAATTCGGAAGCACGGCAGCTCACCGTCCCCCTATAGTCGTATTTCACCGAGCAAGAACCACTGCAATGCACGAATGCGACATCGGGTTCTGCCGCCTTAACCTCCACCCCGAGGACTTTACTGATTTTCTCAACACATTCTTCACCGCCGGGCTTACATTGGTTAGGCTCGGCTTCCCCCGCAATAACAGCAACAGCATATCTTTCACAGCCGGAATAACCGCATGCACCGCAGTTAATCCCCGGTAAACACTCGTTAAGGCGTTCGACACGGTCATCAATTTTAACCTCAAGAACCTTACCCGCAACGGTTAAGATTATACCTGAAGCAAAGCTGATTATTATGAAGAATACAATTGAAACAATCATAATTATTTCTCCTTAGAAAGTAAAACCCACGAATGATAACGACATAATCGCCGCCGCAATTAGTGTAATCGGTGTTCCTTTTAATGCGTGCGGAATATCACTCTGCTCAACCCGTTCCCGAATACTCGAAAACAAAAGCATTACGATTAAGAACCCCAGCCCCGCACAGAATGCATTAAATATAGCTAAACCGAACCCGAAATCCCCGCCTATGTTTAATATAGCAACACCGAGAACCGCACAATTCGTGGTAATCAGCGGCAGGAATATCCCAAGGCTTTCATAAAGCGGAGGGATATACTTCCTCATCACCATTTCCATAATCTGAACGAACAGGGCAATAATCAAAACAAATGTAATGGTACTCATATATTCGATTTTGAGCGGCACAAGAACCAGCGTATAAATCGGGAAGGTGAATATTGTCGCAAAAACCATAGTCAGCATAACAGCCAGCCCCATTCCAAGGGAGCTGGATATTTTTTTAGAAACACCCAAGAACGGGCATATCCCGAGGAACTTCGATAAAATGAAATTCTCGGTCAAAACCCCGGCAATAAGTATTACAATCATTTTTTGAGCAATTTCCATCTTATTTACTCTCCTGTTTATCGGAATATTTCTTGCACACGCTCTTAGACGGGCAGGTTTCACAGCTAATGTCACGGGCAGGCTTTTTCATGATTTTGTTCATTACCGCAATTATCAACCCGTATGTCAAAAACCCTCCCGCCGGCAGAACAAATAAAATTATCGGCTCGTCCTTAAACCCCGGAATGTCCATCGCTAAGGCTGTCCCTGCCATTAATGTACCCGAGCCGAGAATTTCACGAACAGAACCCATGATTAACAGTGCAAGTGTGAACCCTATTCCCATGCCCGCACCGTCTACCGCTGATTTAAGCGGGTTATTCCTTGAAGCGAACGCCTCCGCTCTCCCGAATATAATGCAGTTGACTGCGATTAACGGCAAAAACAATCCCAAGCTGTCATAAAGCCACGGAATAAACGCTTCAAGCATTTGCTTAACAAAGGTCACAAACCCCGCAATAATTATAATATAACACGGTAAACGAACTTGATTCGGTATGATATTTTTCAAAAGTGATATTGCCACGTTCGAGCAGATTAAAACGAACATGGTTGCAAGCCCCATACCTAATCCGTTTGCCGCTGTAGTGGTAACTGCCAAGGCAGGGCACATTCCCAGTAACATAACAAGAGCGGGATTTTCTTTAATTATGCCGTTTGTAAAGGTTTTTAAGTAGCTGTTAATCAGAAACACCCCCTAATTGAGAATACACTTCCATTGCTATGTTAACTGCGTCAGCGACTCCTTTAGCGGAATATGTCGCACCGGTAATTCCCTCAATTTCGTTGTCGTCTTTCGGTGTCCCCCGAACAATTGAAACAGGGCTGTCTGCGTTTACGAAACGGCTTAAGAAACCGGGGTCTTCAACCTTAGTGCCGATACCGGGGTCGTCCCGCACGGCAATCACTGCCACTCCCCGAACGCTTCCGTCCCCATTCATCGCAACAAGCAGTGTTAACCCGTCGGGCTTATACCCCCGAACGGTTATCTCAAAAGCGACGCTACCATCGTCTTTAACTATCATTTTATCAACCAAATCCGGTTTATCGAGGACTAACTCAAACTCGCCCTCCCCCATTAACTCAACGCATTTGTTACGTAGTTTATCTGTGATAACCCCTGAGGTATCCGGCATGAAATTAGCAGTGATAATAAGCACCGCACTGATTATCACAGTAATAACCGTGAGGACAATCGCAGGTTTAAACATTTCAAATTTAAATTTCACGCTTATCCTCCTTAGGTTCTTTAGGAGTCTTTTTCATTCCCAGCGGACGGGGGCGGGTCATTTTATCAATATACGGGGTCAGAATATTCATGACTAATATGGAAAAGACAACCCCCTCAGGCATTGACCCCAACAAACGGATTACTAATGTAATAACACCGCACCCTACAGCGAATACCACTTTTCCCGCAAGTGTCATCGGATTAGTCGTATAATCCGTTGCCATGAATATTGCACCGAGCAGCAACCCTCCCGACAACATTGAGAACACGGCATCTCCCCCCGAAATAGCCGTACCGATTGCGACTGTTCCCACAAACACAATCGGTATAATCGGGCGAACGATTTTCATGACTAACAGATAGGCAAATCCGAGTAACAATGCGAAAGCACAGGTCTCACCCAAGCTGCCCCCGTGAATTCCGAAGAAAAGCTCCTTCACCGATGGAATAACATCACCTGCCTCTAAACCTAAAGGTGTAGCAGATGTTTTAATGTCAATGCCACTTTGGTAATAAAATGGCACAGCATAGCTTGACATATGCGACGGGAAGGAAAGCATTAGCACAATTCTCCCGACGGCGGCAGGGTTTGCGAAGTTCTGCCCTATGCCCCCGAACGCCTGCTTAACAAGAACAATTGCAACAACCGAGCCGAGTGCCGCCATATATAACGGCAGAGTAACCGGCAGATTAAACGCCAATATCATTCCCGTAACAACTGCGGATAAATCGGTGACAGTCTGTTCTCTTTTCGCAATCACTCGGAAGAAATACTCGCATATCACACAAGTTGTAACACAAGTAATTGTCAGCAAAAGTGCTCTTGCTCCGAATATAATCACCGAAGCAATCAAAGCGGGAGTCAACGCAATAATTACATGAAGCATAATCATTGATGTGGTGTTTCCGCTTCTGATATGGGGTGCAGGTTCAACTATGAATTTGTTGCTCATCTTAATAGTCCTTTAGCCATGTTGTTTTTTTCGGAAACATTACGTTTTGCCGGGCAGATGTAGGAACATGCCGCACAGTTCATGCATAGGTTTACACGGAGTTTTTTCAATAACTCGACGTTGTTTCTGTCGAACGCTATATTCAACTCAATCGGTGACAGGTTCATGGAACACACATGAATGCATTTTCCGCAGCGAATACACGCACTCTCTTTATGGATTTTCGAGTTACCGAACAGCAATAATGCACCGGTAGTCTTAGTAACCGGCGTATTCATATCATAAACGCACGAACCCATCATAGGTCCCCCGAATAATATTCGGTCGGGAGCGACACGGGTATTGGCGATTTTCAACAATTCCGAAAGCGTAATCCCCACCGGAACAAATACATTTTTAGGCTCGTTTACAATATCCCCGTCAATGGTAAGGCGGCGTTTTATTAAAGGAACACCGGTTTTAATATATTCCGACAAAAACGAAACCGTCGAAATGTTCAAAACCATGCACCCTGCGTTTAAAGGCAATTCACCCTCTTTTATTAGCTTACCCGTGGTCTGATGTATCAGAATTTTTTCCGCTCCTTGAGGATACTTCAAGGGAAGCGGTAAAATCGAGATTTCCGGAATAGAGGCGGTCAGCTCACGCAGTTTTTCGATTGCTTTAGGTTTGTCTTTTTCAATCCCGACAACAGTTCTCGGAATATCGAGATACTTCATAACAAGGCTAATGCCGTCTAAAATGTTCTGCGTGTTTTCCATAATTTCACGGTAGTCGCTGGTGATAAAAGGCTCACACTCGGCACCGTTAATGATTAAGGTATCAACGGGTGTTTTCTTAGCGTCATAAGAGAGCTTCACGTGGGTGGGGAATCCCGCACCGCCTAACCCCACACTTCCGCTGTCCCTAACCGCTTTCAGAAAGCTCTCACGGTCAGTAACATTCGGAGGGGCTACACTTTTGTGCATGGTTTGCAGGCTGTCCGTGGTAATAACGATAGCCTTGCTTAATTTCCCGGAAGCACTGAGAATCTCGGTTTCGTCGGTCACAGTCCCCGAAACAGAGGCATGAATGGGTACAGACACAAAAGCATTACTGTCACCGATAACTTGCCCCGTTAATACTGTGTCACCTTTTTTGACAAGGGGTTCACAGGGGGCACCGATGTTCTGCGACAAGCTGATAATCACCTTCTGCGGCAAAAACAGCTTAATCGTCTTCTTCTCGGCAGAGGTTTTTAAGTGGGGAAGCCTAACTGCATTTAAAGCCATGATTTACTACTCCTTAGCATACATATATTAATAATATAATAAAATAATGGATAAGTCAATAGTTTTTATAATGTTATTTATTATAACTGATGTTGACTAAACGATAATTGTGTGGTATAATGCAATTTGCTTACATTGATTAAGGAGGAATATCATGAAAACTGTACTTATCAACGGAAGTCCGCACGAAAGCGGCACAACAGCGTATGCGTTAAGCGTAATCGCAAATGCCCTGTCAGCGGAAAACATAGAAGTCGAAACCATTCACATAGGAAACATGAAAATTCAAGGCTGCCAAGGGTGCGGCGGCTGTTATGGTGTCGGTGAATGTGTCATAAATGATGATGAGCTCAACGACATTGCCAAAAAAATGCAGGAAGCCGACGGAATAGTAATCGGCTCACCGGTATATTATGCCGGAATCAACGGAACATTAAAATCCTTTTTAGACCGTGCGTTCTATTCGGGAACAGGGAAATACCGCTTCAAGCCCGCCGCAGGAGTAGTAGCAATGAGGAGGGCAGGGGGTACTGCGGCATTGCAAACCATTAACCAATACTTCGAGTTGGCAGAAATGCTGATAACCCCAACGATTTACTGGAGCGGAATCCACGGCTTAAACGGCGAACAAGCCGCTTTAGACGGTGAGGGCGTGCAGATGATGGAGGTTATTGGCAAAAACATGGCATATCTGCTCAGAATAAAAGCGGCGAGCGGACTGCCCGAACCCCCGGCTGTTACGAAAGTGAGGACTAATTTTATATGAAAAAAATGCTGTTATTATTATTGACAGCGATGATGTTAGTGACGGCGTGCGGCGTTCGGGAAAACCAATCACAAACCACAACTCAATCAACCACCACAGCTCAATCAACGACTACTACGGTATCTCAAGCTACCGAGACAATCGCCGAACCCGACTTGCAGGAACTGTATGACATAATTATAAACTCGGTAGAATTCCCGTATATGATGGAGCAGAGTGAAGAACTGCTCCCCGATAATATCCTGAATAACGATAATGTTGAGGAATACATTGTCGAGGTCAGTGCAATTACAGTGTTCTTTAATGAGGTTATACTGATAAAAGCGGTAAACGGGAAAACTAATGAGGTTTACAAAGTCGTTCAGGAGCGGCAGGAGTCATTGCTGAGTAAAATCGATTTATACCCCGGACAACAGCAAAGCATAGCAAGCTCAGTCGCAGGGAAGCAGGGGAGTATCGTATATTTCATCTGCCACGAGAACGCCTTAGCCGCCGAAGCAGAATTGTTAAAACATATATAGGGTTTTCCCATATTTTTGGAGGAAGTTTATGAAAGCGAGAATTGCCGAAGTTAAAAAGGAAATCGTTCTTTCAATCTCAATGATAGTTAAAAACGAGGAGAAGTATTTGGGGAAATGCCTTTCAGCGATAACACCCCTGCTTAACGCAGTTCCCTCGGAATTAATTATCGTTGATACAGGCTCAACCGACAAAACTGTTGAAATTGCTAAGAAATTCACCGATAAAGTATTCGATTTTGAATGGGTTAATGACTTTTCTGCCGCACGCAATTTCGGTTTAGAGAAATGCACGGGCGAATGGTTCATGTTCCTCGATGCTGACGATATTTTTGATGAAGACGTAAGCGAGGCAGTGAACTTCTTCAACAATAAGGGTATCAGCAGTTTATATAATTCCGCTTATTACGTAACACGCAATTATTCAAAACCGGGCGACAGCACACACTCAGATTTATTAGTCCAAAGAATAGCAAGGCGAACTCCCGAATTATGCTTCAAGGGGAAAATCCATGAGGGCTTCGATAATGTATTCCTGCCGTCGTATTACCTAAAAACCTTCGCACATCACTACGGTTATGTGTATGAAACCCGTGAACAAGAGCAATCGAAAAAGAAAAGAAACCTCGACTTATTGTTTCAGGAGCTTGAGGAAGCCCCCGATAACATTCGTGTACTGTGCCAAATCAGCGACTGTCTTTCACCCAACCCCGAAGCCGAGCAGTATATAACTAAAGCGATTGAGCTGTCCAAAACCGCAGGCACTCCTTTCGCTTACGTCAAACCATACCTCGGTGCAATAAACCATTATGCCGACAGCAATTTTAAGAAAACTGTTTCATATGCTGATGAGTATATCAAAATCGCAAAAGCTGATGAAGCTCATTTAATCGACGCTTATGCGTTTAAGTCAATGGCGTTATTTAAGTTGAAAAAGTATAACGAATGTATCGAAGCAGTCGATAAATACAGGGAATACTATAAAAAATTCCACGCAGACGAGCTTGATAAATCCACCATGATTTACGGTGTCGTGCATTACGTTGAGGAGAACGTCCTGCAATATATAACAGGACTTGCCGCCGTCAGCCATGCTAAGGAAAAGCAGTTCAGCGAAGCCTATGATTATTTAGAAAAAGCGTATAACCTTAAAGAAACTGCTTTTGTCGAAGCCCTGCCCGCCGCACAATTCCGTGAGGCGATATTCGCTGTAACGGACATAACGAGCATTCACGCTGACTTTGACAGATTGGCTCAATACTATTCGGCGATTATTCAAACAAATGACCCGGACAAAATCGGGTTAATGGACACCGCATTAGAAAAGCTGTATTACGATTCCCCGAATAGGGAGGATTTTGCGAAAAACGCCTCTCATGCCTCAGAAAACGGTTTCTTCACTCTAATGAAGCTGTCCGCACAGGACAATGCAGACGGGTTGCAGGAATTCCTTGATACTACGGATAAAACACGAGGTTATTCCGAAGCGGTATACTTAGCCGCAAAACACAACGCCAATCTTTCACAATATATTAAAAAAATTAATCAAGAAAAAATTGAACAAGCACTGTCAATAATTTCCGAAAAACACGAGGACTACACAAAACTAATGCTCGGGTACTGTGTTCCCGAAGCGTTCACAGGAACAATAAAAGAATTATACTTTGCTGTCACAGCATTAGAAAAAGCAGTATTATTATCCGAAAATTTACAAAAAACGGAAAAAACAGAACTATATATTCGGTTCACACAGTTAACAGCGGTATATGTTACGAATATATATAACACTGACATATTCAACGATGATGATATAAGTGTATTGCCGCCGCTTCACAGATTCGGGTATTATTTGGCAGTGGGTCATAATTCACTTGAGGACGGCGATAAGTTGGGTTATGTCCGTTCATTGAAAGCGGCATTAAAGAATTGTGAAAGCATGAAAGATGTCATAAGTTTCATATTAAACGACTTTTTAACAAAAATGTAAAAAATTATGTCTTGCAAAGTTGCACAACATGTTGTATAATCTAAATCTATGGAGCACCAAATATGACCGAATCTAATAAAAAGCAGTTAAAAATAGCGATAGGTATTGCTTTAGTTCTCATTGGGCTTTCCGTCCATGTAACTGTTGACTTTGTCCGTGACGTGTTATACGGGAACTATGATTATTACTTCTCGAATAATAACGATTATTTTGACGGTTATATCAAGTTAGATAAATCATCGCCCGAAGCGTTTATCGAGGATGTAAGAGAGGTTTATGACATAAGACTGCGTGATGCGTTCGGGTATTTATCGGGGACAGGCGGTGAGCGGATGATGGATGAAATTGAGTTAGGCTTAGGCGTATTCTCACCGGACTTTATCAAAAGCATGACAGCCATGTACGAGAAAAGGCTGATGTACTTTATCATAATATTAGACCAGCCCTCTGACATATATGCGGGAACAATGGAGTGGAAGGAAGACTTGGTCATAACCCTGCACTATAACAGAATGGCATACCTAAACGGAATAACCGCACAAACTCTTGCACACGAAATCGCCCACGCAATTACATTTATAATACAAGAAACGAAAATCGGATATATCCGGTTAGAAAACGATATGAACTCCATAAACAGGGGCATGAATTATGTAGGTAACAGCTATCACTCATTATGGGACAGGCACAAACACAGCACAACCTTTGCATATTCATACGGTATGAGCAATTTTTATGAGGATATTGCCACCATATTTGAATATCTCGTGTATCAACCGCACGACATGGAAGCAAGGTTAGGTAACACTAACAACGAACCGCTTTATCAAAAGGTTGAATACATAATGAAAATGACCTATCAATATATTTCCGACGATTGTCGGATGGTTTTTGAACCATTTGAAAATGCGGTATATAAATCAGCCGCATAGGATGTTGGGGACGCACATCCGGGCGTCCCGAAAAGAAAGGATTTATTATGAAAAACATCGGACTTGACGTGGGTTCAACCACGGTAAAAATCGCTGTGTTAGATGAGAATAACAAAATCACCTATCAAAAGTATCAAAGGCACTATTCCGATATAAAGAAAACCTTGGCTGAGTTATTGAGTGAGGCAGTCGATTCCTTGAAAGAGGATAAGGCGAACATCGCAGTAACCGGCTCGGGCGGGATTAACGCCGCAAAATGGTTAGACATTCCTTTCGTGCAGGAGGTTACGGCGGGAGCGTGGGCAGTCCAAGCCTTAATCCCTCAAACTGACGTCGCCATAGAATTAGGCGGTGAGGACGCTAAAATCACCTACTTTGCGGGTGGGTTGGAGCAACGCATGAACGGTACTTGTGCGGGCGGAACCGGTGCGTTCATCGACCAGATGGCGGCATTGCTGAATACCGACATTCAGGGACTCAACGAAAAAGCAAAGAATTACAAGACTATTTACCCCATTGCCTCACGTTGCGGCGTATTCGCTAAAAGTGATATTCAGCCGCTTCTGAATGACGGTGCAAGCAAAGCCGACATAGCTGTTTCTATTTACCAATCAGTGGTGAACCAGACAATCAGCGGCTTGGCATGCGGAAAACCAATTAGAGGGAATGTGGCATTCTTAGGCGGGCCCTTGCATTATTTATCAGAACTGCGTAAACGCTTCATCGAAACGCTTGACTTAAAACCCGAAAACATCATCTTCCCCGAAAACGCTAACCTGTTCGTAGCAATGGGTGCGGCTCTGTCTGATAACAGCGGAGAAGTCACACTGTCGGACTTGCGTGAAAAAATCGATGGACTATCCTCGGTTGAGGTGCGTGAGGTGGAACGCCTGCAACCCCTGTTTAATAACGATGAGGAAAAACAAGAGTTTCTCAACAGGCACAAAAGCAACGCCATTCCGGAAGCTGACATTTCAAAACACAAGGGAGCGGCATACCTCGGAGTGGACATGGGTTCTACCACCACAAAAGCGGTATTAATTAACGATAAATCGGAAATTCTGTACACCCACTATAACAATAACATGGGCGACCCGCTTAAATCGGTTATAGGTATTCTAAAAGACATCTACTCAAAGCTCCCCGATAACAGTTACATAAGTAAAGCGACAGCTACGGGCTACGGCGAGCATTTGGTAATTAGTGCCTTAGGAATCGACTTCGGTGAAATCGAAACAATGGCACACTATAAAGCGGCAGAAAAGCTGCTCCCCGGGGTTGAGTTTATTCTTGACATCGGTGGGCAGGACATGAAGTGTATGCGTGTTCATAACGGTGAAATCGAGTCAATTTTATTGAACGAGGCATGTTCGTCCGGTTGCGGCTCGTTTATCGAAAACTTCGCAAATGCTTTAGACATGACCGCCGCAGAATTCTCGGAAATCGGCTTAACGGCGGACAACCCTGTGGACTTAGGTTCACGCTGTACTGTTTTTATGAACAGTAGGGTTAAACAAGCCCAGAAAGAGGGTGCGAGTGTCGCCGATATTTCAGCAGGACTGAGCTATTCCGTAGTTAAGAACGCATTATTTAAAGTAATCAAAATCCGTGAACCGGAGGCAATGGGTAAAAAAATCATCGTCCAAGGCGGAACATTCTTAAACCAATCGGTACTGCGTGCGTTTGAATTAACCTGCGGACGTGATGTAATCCGACCGGACAAAGCCGGATTAATGGGTGCATATGGTGGTGCATTAATCGCATTAGAGCGTGACGACGGCAAAGGCTCAACCATTGCAAAACCCGAAAAACTCGATAATTTTTCGATTAAGAAGTCCACAGCACGGTGTAATAAATGTCAGAATTATTGTTTATTAACTATCAGCAAATTTAACGACGGAAACAAATTTATAACCAACAACAGGTGTGAAATCGGCGTAGGCTCTGAAAATTCGGAATCCGGATTGCCTAACTTATATCAGTATAAGTACAATCGCCTGTTTGACTATGAACCGCTTAAGGAAGAAGATGCCGAGCGTGGGGTTATAGGAATTCCCCGTGTATTAGGCTTTTACGAGAACTACCCGTTCTGGTTCACTTTCTTCACTGAATTGGGCTACAGCGTGAAGCTCTCCCCGAAATCTTCCCGTGAATTATACGACAGAGGTATAGAAACCATGCCCAGCGAATCGGTATGTTACCCCGCAAAGTTAGCACACGGACACATAATGTCACTGATTGATGACGGCGTGAAGTTCATTTTCTTTCCCTGCCTGACTTATGAAATGGACGAGGGTCACGGCGGCGATAACCACTATAACTGCCCCGTAGTTGCGACCTACAGTGAGGTTATCAAGAATTCCGTTCCAGAGCTACGGGAGCATTCGGTAGAACTTATGAACCCGTTCCTACCCATATACCACCATGAACGAATGGCAGAACGCTTAGTGGAAGAGTTCCTCCCTCTCGGGATAACCGGCGAGGAAATCGGACGAGCATTGGCATTGGCATATTCCGAGGACGCTAAATTCAAAAACGACATTCGTAAAAAAGGCGACGAAACACTCAAAATGTTAGAGGAAACCGGCGGACAGGGAATAGTCTTAGCGGGACGACCCTACCATGTTGACCCGGAAATCAACCACGGTATTCCCGAAATGGTCAGCGGGTACGGTTTTGCGGTATTCACCGAGGACAGTGTGTCGCATATGACAAAGGTTCTCCGCCCGATTAGGAGCGTTGACCAATGGATGTACCATACTCGTCTTTACGCTTCGGCAACATTAGTTACCGAGAAACCCTGTTTAGAATTAGTCCAGCTTAACTCGTTCGGGTGCGGGATTGACGCAGTAACCACCGACCAAGTCGAGGAAATGCTGCGTGCCTGCGGAAGGCTCTACACGCTTTTGAAAATTGATGAGGTGAATAACCTTGGTGCGGCGAGAATTCGCTTACGTTCACTAATCTCGGTAGTCGAGGAACGCCGCAGAAAGAACTACAAGGCTGAGGGCGAGATTGAGGCGTTCAAGCGTCACCCGTTGTACACTAAGGCAATGCGGAAGCAGCACACAGTTATAGCACCGCAGCTGTCCCCCATTCACTTTGAACTGCTTGAACAGGCGTTCATTCATTCGGGAATTAACATGGTTATCCTGCGTGACGAATCGAAGGAAGTAGTAGAAGAGGGCTTGAAATACGTTAATAACGATGCCTGCTACCCTGCGATTATCACAATAGGACAGCTCATGCACGCACTTCAAAGCGGTGAATACGATATGGACAACCTGTCGGTAATGATTACCCAAACAGGTGGGGCATGCCGTGCGACCAACTATATCGGAATGTTGAAAAAAGCGATGAAAGAGGCGGGCTACAGCCATATTCCTCTCATTTCACTGAACATCGTAGGCATGGAGAAAAACCCCGGCTTCTCATTGACCCCGATTATTTTAATGAGGGCGGCAGTAGCGTTAATATATGGTGATTTATTAAGCCGTTGCCTATACCGTGTACGTCCCTACGAGCTTGAAAAAGGCAGTGCCAATGCGTTATACGAAAAGTGGAACGAGTTATTAAAACCCCAAATCAAGTCGCTTAACCGCAGTCGTTTTAAGAAAAATGTCAAAGCAATCGTGGAGGATTTTAACAATCTCCCTGTTTTAGAAATCGAAAAACCCAGAGTAGGCATAGTGGGTGAGGTTCTTGTAAAATACCATCCCGTCGCCAATAACTACGTGGTTGATTTAGTAGAACAGGAGGGTGCAGAAGCAGTAGTCCCCGGTTTCTTAAGCTTCATGGGTTTCATGTGTGACCACGCAAATTCCCGCCACGAATTCTTAACCGTTTCTAAAAAACGCTGGTTCATCAGCAACAAAGTAATCGACTTGTTTGAATATATGCAAAAACCCGTTGCAGAGGCGATTGAGGGGACAAAGTTCGGTCATCATATGCACTTCCGTGATGTGCGGAAACTTGTCGACGGCATTGTCTCCACAGGAAATATTGCAGGCGAGGGTTGGTTCTTAACAGCGGAAATGATAGAATTAATGCACGACGGCGTCAACAATATTATCTGTATGCAGCCGTTTGCATGTCTGCCTAATCACATTATAGGGAAAGGCGTAATCGGCGAGTTGAAACGCCGCAATACCCAATCGAACATTGTTGCGATTGACTACGACCCCGGTGCAAGCGAGGTTAATCAGATTAACCGAATTAGATTAATGTTGGCTCAAGCGATTAAGAACATGGAGGAACAGACTGATTTACAATCCTCGCCGGAGAGTGTTGTAATTGTAAACAATAACAAATACGAGGAAATCCTCAAAAACTAAATAATCATTATATCATTAACAATCCCCCTAATATTACATATACTGTTATGTAATAAAGGGGGATTTTTTATGAACCGACAATTCTATTGTGAAAATAATGGCAAAACTTACTATGCCGATACCATTGCCGAACTGCTCGAAATTTCTAAAATAAAGCCGTGCTTAGATATTGAGGGTGTGGCGGCAATAACACTAATGGGTCCCGGCAGACCTGTGTCAAGCGGAATTTTCAAAGGAGTGAAACAAACACTTCCGCATAAGCCGCTCGCTAAAGAACATACCGAAGCATTTGAAGAAACCTCGGCACATATTCGTGAGCTGCTGACAAAATCAATCGAAAGCAATCTTGATTTAAACCCGTGTTTGTTTTTATCGGGAGGGCTTGACAGCTCAATAATCGGTACGGTTGCCGCTCGAAAAATAAAAGAATTAATGACATATTCGGTGGATTATAAAGACAATAACATAAACTTCAAGGCGGGAGAGTTCCAACCAACCGAGGACACGCCGTTCATTAAAGAAATGTGCGATTTTTTGGAATGTTCGCATCGTCAGATAATCCTTGATACCGATATGCTTTACAATGCGTTAATCCCGGCAATAACTGCACGGGGTTTACCCGGCATGGCAGACGTTGACAGCTCGTTATATTTATTTTGTCAAGAGGTTGCTAAAATGGAGAGAAAACCCGACGAAGTCGGGCAAGCGACCACAGGCTCTGTGGCGTTAAGCGGTGAGGGGGCGGATGAACTATTCGGCGGTTATAAGTGGTATTTCGATGAAACTTTATTGACATCGACAACAAAACAGGCTTGCCTGCCTTGGGTAAGAAGCGTCCCCGAACGTGCGGATTTACTGAGGAAAGACATTCTGAATAAAATCAACCCTCAGGAATATATCAATTATGCCTACAGGGAAATAATCGACAATGTTTCATATCTCGACACCGACGACGAACTTACCCGAAAACGCCGTGAAATGTTCTGCCTGAACTACTACGGATTCATGCAGACATTAATGGAACGCAGTGAAAGAATGTCACAGGTTCACGGTTTAAAAATCCTCACGCCTTTTTATACTCGCCAAATCGTTGAATACGCCTACAATATTCCGTGGGAAATGAAAGCGTATCAAGGCAGGGAGAAAGGGCTGCTGCGTCATGCATTCAATGAACTGCTCCCCGAAAGTGTTGCATGGCGGAAAAAATCACCGTTCCCGAAGACCCACAACCCTGAATACATGAAACGTGTTTCAGAAAGGTTGAGCGAGGTTATAAACAAACCCTACTGCCGAGTTACGGAAATCTACGACAAAAAGAAACTGTTTGATTTAATTCAAACTGAGGGTGGGAATTTCAAGAAAAATTGGTTCGGACAGTTAATGACAGTCCCGCAAATAATGGCGTATATTATCCAGCTTGAACACTGGCTGAGTGAATATGATGTAACATTAGTATAACATAAGGAGAAATATTATGAGGTTTAAGACACTTTATTCAACAAAAAACGGTGCATATGTATACAGCACAATAATGCCGGACGGCGGAAAACCGGCAGGGCTGTTCTGGCATTCTACGGGAGCGGATAACCCGTGGGTAATGCGTTATGCGGGGGACAGTACAACAAAGGACACATTAATCGGTGCAAACCCGAATAATAACGGGTTTCAGCAAACCACCGACAAAAACGCCAAAAATTCAAAGGGAGAAACCGTTCCATGCCCGAACGCCGTAATGGGCTTAGGGACAGACGGGAAAATGCTGACCGTAAAAACACTGCCGGATAATTACTGTCCGTGGTGTTCCGGAACAGGAAATCTCGCACTTGCCCAAAAGAACGGATTTTCCAAAAACAGTGCAAACTTCTTAGGGTTCTATCAGGTAGAGGTCTGTGAGGACATTAAATGCACAGGAACGGTTTACGGCAGAAAAAATCCGTATACCCCAAAGGAATATGCGGATTTATGTTATAAAGAAATGGTCAAGTTTTCTATAGAATTCTTTAATGCTTTTTTTAAAGGCGACCCCTCAAAAGTAACTACAAGAACCTTAACAAGTCATGCAGAAGCAAGTTTAATGGGGATTGCCTCAAACCATGCTGACCCATGGCACTGGCTCGGGAAATACGGTTATAGCGGAAATACATTACGTGCCGATGTCAAAAAAGGCTTACAGAATACAATTGCACCTCCGCCAAGCCGCCCCTTAAAAGTTGGGGACACGGTTACAATAACCGCTCCCTATGCGACAAGTGCATATGCGGCTAAGACTTCTGCAAAGGCGGCAGTCGGGCAAGCTCGTGTAATAACAAAGATTTATTCCGGTGCGGGAGTAACCTTCCCGTATCAACTCGGTGTAAAACCGAATAATACCTCATCGAATAACACAACCGGCTTTGCGAAGCTGTCGGGGGTTAAACCAAAATAAATCAAGGGCGGAAATTACCATTCCTTCAAAATAGTTTTACGGAGCATTACGTCAATATCAGTTATTTTTGAATCATCATAAAATGAATCGTTACGCATATGAGTGGTGGATATTTCTTCAAAAATGCAACCACTGACTGATGTAAACGAATGCTTTACAAATCGCTCTATTGTAACTATTTCACCAGCTTTAATTTCAGTTTCTTTCTCGTCCATTGTTAAATTCAAAGTGCCGGATAACACTTGGAAAGTTTCTTCCTTAAGCTTGTGCATATGTGTCGGGTTTTTTTGTCCCGGCAAAACAATAATTATTTTCTTGCAATACTCTCTATTAATTATGTTTATAATAGTCGCTCCATAATTGCGGAAATGCTCTAAACCGTAATGATGTGAAAGCTCAAGTTCAAAGTCGTTCCCTATTATAATTTTAGCTTCGTACAGCATTCCTTTAACATCATGAATTATACTTCTTGTGTCTTTAAGAATTGACACGGGTCTTTTCTCGCACAACGCCTCATTAATTTCATAATCCCGTGAAGCAATCATATCGGTTGAAAAATGACCGCTTGTTGTTTGCGTGTCTGCACAAGGCATAGCGAAATAAACATCCTCCCTTTTAATGGGCTCCCCTTTTGTTATAGCTTTTGCACAATAACAACCGCGAGCAAGCTCATTCATAGAGATTATTTCTAAATCTTCAATTTTCTTTTTATCTGCATTGCCGCAGATTTGTTTTGCTGATAAAACGGCTTCAACCCAGCTTTCTACCTCGTCAACTTCAATTGAATAATCATTTAATGTTATTGTATCCGTTGAGTGTCCTATGTGACGCTCAAATATAGTAGCACCCTTTGCTACTGCCATTTGAACAATCAAATGGTTATCCGGCGATTCATGTCCGGAGTAACCGATTGGTGTTTCGGGGAAACGATTTATCATTCTTTCAATGCAATTAAGTTGAATTTGCTCGTTTTTAGCAGGGTACATTCCTACACAGTGGAGTAGTGCAAAAATAGAATTCCTATGAATAAAAAAGTTGTAGATTTTGTCAATGTCGGAAAAAGTTTTACCTCCCGTTGAAATTATAATCGGTTTTTTTGCCTTAGCAACCGCTTCTAATAATGGAAAATCAACCGCACTGCAACTTGCGACCTTCAGAATATCAATCCCGTGGTCAAGGCAGAGCTCAACAGACGGTTCATCAAATGGTGTACACATTGTTTTAATTCCTGCTTCTTTAACCATTTGAGTCATAGCGTAAAAATCATTATCACTAAGCCGCGTTGAGTAAAAACGCGGTATGTGTTTTACATCGGTTCTTTTTTGAAAATCCGGGTGTATCAGCGTGTCAAGGTTACGATACTGGAACTTTACCGCTGCGTTAATGTTATACTTCCTTACCGTTTTTGCTATGCTTTTAATGATATACTCAGCATGACTGACATCACCTTGATGGTTGTTTGCTAATTCAAAAATAAATAAATCATTGAAAAAATTGTTCATGACATAACCTCCGTTAAATCCATTAAAATCTGTGCATGGTCTATACTTAACAATCTATCGTCAATATAAATTGTTGCTGCAGGTTTTCCGAATTTCAATTCAGAATACTTCACGTTCCAGTCCCCAAGCTGTTTTTTTGTGGTTTGCTCCCAATCTATACCGGTTGCACTTCCTCTTGCAGTGAATAAAACTATATAATGCCCCAAGCTGTGCATTTTATTAATAAAACTAATACTTCGTAAATTAGGCTCTGCCTTAGAATAATCATTTTGCTCGGTTTTTGCGGCAATTACACCATCAATATCAACACAAAATCTCAACCTTTCTCCATTACTGACTCTTTCCTTTATCTCGAGATATAATTCTGCTTTAAGAAATTCCGATTCTGTATCAATATCAAAATCCGCTTTTTGAACATACCCTCCTATAATTCCCCCCGTCATCGAGCTTTTCTCTAAAATAACAGAACTTCGCACCACATCAATACAAGCATTTTGAATATAGGTTTTTGGTAAAATTTGTCGAGGAGCGTTATAGGCTTCTTTAATATCACATGAAACAATCGGCGATAAAACACCATTTTTTTCAAAATTCCACATTTTATATGGAGTTATCGGTGAAAGCGAAACCGAGCGAACAGAATCCCACTCAGGATTGTCGAGCAATAACTGTACCATTTCATCTATCATATAAGGCTCACGCACAGGATGTGTCGGTCTTAAATGAACACATATATCAGGTATATAGTTTTTGTTATTTTTCAAAAATTTCAAACAATGCTCAAAAACCTCTATATCGAGTGAATAATCACCCGATATATCAGGCGGTCTGATGAACGGTACTTCCGCCCCATGCATGCGTGCAATATCCGCATAATGCTCGCTGTCAGTAGAAACAATAACTCTATTCACGCTGTTGGCTTTCAAAGCATGTTCAATGGAATAGGCTAAAAGCGGTTTGCAATTACATAATCTGATATTTTTATCAATAACACCTTTTGAACCGCTTCGTGCAGGAATTATTGCAAGAACCTCCGGCATAAATACACTCCTCAAGTTTTAGTTTTTAAGCTGCTCTTCTGCCGCCGCTAAAGTGTTTTCACCGGTTGCCGCAGAAACGCAGAAATTACAAATATCCATATACCCTCTATCCTCGAGATTTGTTAATGCGGTTGGTATGCAGTCAACAGATAAAGAGCGTATATCAATATAATCTTGTGTCAACTCGCTCCATTTATCTAAATAGTATAAAAGCCCGCTTGCTACTCCGCAGCGCTCGCTAATTTTACCGTCTATCATAATATGATAATACTTAGAACGAGAACCGGCATCAAAAGCACATGTATTAATAAAACTTTTTAATGTGCCGACACTTCTATTTTTAAATCCGTAATCAGTAAAGTCAAACCAACCGGTATTATTGCGTATATTATGAATAATATTACGTTTTTTAAGCTCATCGGTTAAGGGTGAAGCACCATTGTTTATACTGTAATTGTTAATCACTACTCTAACTCTACCGTTTGATAATTGAATAGCATCTAAAACCTCGTTCGAGGGTATATAAGTTCCGTTTGTTAAACAATACATATCCCCTATATTGTTAAGCTTAATCGTTTCTTCAATTACCTTCCCCAATCCTTTATTGAGCATAACATCACCACCGGAAAAGCTTAAAACACCTATATATTCCAGTGACTCCGATAATTTTTTAATGTCTTCGATTAAACGGTCGGCATCGAATTTTTGTCTATGCTTTTCTGAAAAATGAGGCAGAAATTCACAGCAGTGCTTACATTTAAAGTTGCATATAACCCCTGCTTTAAAAGCTAAGTGTCTGATTACCTTGTCACGAGTTAATCCCATTTCTCTTTCATACCACTCGCTCCTAACGGCACAATGCCTCAAAGCCGCAGGGCAACTATGACATTTGTTGAGTAAATCACTTGAATTTCTATTAATATCAGAGCAGTGTACATAATAAGAAGAATTAATAATATCCAAAACATCAATCACTCTATGATAATTTCCGCCCCCCCATTTTCTCCAAAGCTCTCGCTGATTACGCTCATTAACAGCGAGAATCACAACTCCTCGAGGCAGTGTTTCAACATAATTAGGTGGAGGCATAACACGTAATCCCAATTCATTATATCTGCTGATGTAACTATCATGCTTGTCAGTGTTATATGCTTCGAGGAAGCTTTGGTCAAACACATGCGTCAATTTACCATCATTATTATCAAGCCAGTCAAGTACACGATTACTGTAATCCGAAAACGCTCCGTGTAAATAAATTGGCAATTTATCTGATATTATTGATTTGTAAGAATAATCATTCATTTTAATTGTCCTCCCGCAACACAATCAGGTGCTTCATTTGTAGGAACACACCAATTGCACATAGGTGTATATTCATGTTTTAATAATTTGGATAACTCTGCACCTATATTATCGTCTTCTGTTTGTCTTAGATTGAAGAAGAAACCATCTGCCATATCATACCCCAAGAAATACATAAGACTGCCGGAAGTAGGGCAGTGAGCCGTAACAATACCATTAATCAAACTGAAATAATCATCACGAAAAGTAATACAATTTTTCGCGATTGACAACAATTTATCATTGTCATGATTTTTAAATGAAGTGTCGCTTTTATCTTTCCATATCATATTTTTGTTAACTCGATGATTAATGCCTGTTTCTTCAAGTAATGATATTACCCGCTTTTGATTAACGTCCGCATTGCTGTAATCGCTTACCAAAACAATAATCCTGCGTTGTAATTTTAACAAAAGCTTAAGCGTTATTTCATTAGGAATAACAGTTCCGTTTGTAACAATTTCAATTAACCCGATATTTTGAATGTTTGACAAATAACTTACGAATAAATATAAATTAGGGTGCAGAAAAGGCTCGCCACCTGCAATATGAACAGTGTTAATATGTTCGACACATTTTGCAATTTTAAACACATCATTTGATAAATATTCGAGGTTGAAATCAAATGTGTTCTCGCCCAAATATGGATTAAACTCTCCGCATTTTTCACACTTCAAACTGCACTTGGTCCCCGCTTTTACTACGAGCTTATTGATAATCATGTTTTCCCCTCAATAATTGATTTTCTTAAAGATTTCCTCAGTTAATAAGCAATTTTTTTCACTGTTTCGTTGAATTAATTCTCTATCTGCATTAATTTTTGCAATCGTTTCTTCAACAATCATATCAATTTCTTCATCGTCAGGCAACGGATTAAATGTTTTAATCACACTATATTCCAAAACATCCTGCAAAGATGTTGTTTTATGTGAGTTACTACCCATAAATACACAAGGCGTCCCGCCTAATGAGGCCATTATTGACGGGTGATAACGCCCTGATACAAAACACTGTGCTGATGACAAAATATACATTGCAAAGTAAATGTTTATATTAGCGGGAATAAGCGGAACACCAACATCAATTGCAACCTTTCTCAAAGGAAAATCGCCGCCGCAACACTCTATTAAATACAGCTTGCACCCTAATGCTTCTGCCTTGTCCCTAAGTGCAACAGCTAATTTAAAGAATGACTTCTCCATCAGATTAGGGAAATGTGAGGCGTATGAATTACCGCTAAGAAGTATATAACGCTGTGATAAATCCAATTCACGATAAAAACGCTCATCTGAGATAAATGGTAAAGAAAATTGATAATTGTCTGCAACGCATTTCAATTTTTCTGCATTGTTTGTTAATAAATTATACCATGAAAACAATGCATCGGGTAAATACTTGACATTAATGCTGTTATTCTCCGACTCAATTAATCGCTTTGACTCATTATCTCTCACACAAATTATTTCCGCTTTTCCAAATGCCTGCAAGCAAGTTTTAGACAAATCATTGTTTAATGGTTCACTTGAAAACGCAGAGAACATGAAATTTAACACAAAAAATGGTTTGTCCGCTTCGATACAAGCAAGCATTACAACAAGATAGTTGTGCAAATCAACTCTGGGAGGTGATTTTAAAATGAAACTACCTTCGCCGTTAAAAACAACAGCATCAGCTTTTTTAATAGAATTCACGAGCTTTTCAAAAATCGTGCAATTATATTTTTTTATTGTAGAAATATATACTCCCCAATCGTCGCAAATCGGAATTGCAGAGAATAAACCAAGTATATCCCCGCGTGAAATTCTCTCTGATATTGTTGTTGTTTCACTTAATATATCCGACAATGCCATGCTTGTTGCACGACAACCGAAATTCAAATAATCGCTATTATCTCCGACAAAAACTATCGTATTCATATCCCCGGCAGTTGGTTTTGGACATTTACTGAATATATCATCGAGTGATTTTTCCCCATAAAACAAATCTGCATGTGTGAAAATTTTGAATAACCTATCCTCGCTTACACCTTGTTTAATGAGCCGTGCGAAAATCTCCTCCTGATAATCCTTTGAAGCAATAACAATTGGTCTATTCTCGATTTCGCTAATGCTGCATACAGGTAAATTCATTTCTGCAATATACTTGCTTCGCCCATATCCCTCATCAAGTAAGGCTATGACTTTTATATCATTCTCCCGAAATAATTCACAAACCATTTTGGCATATAAACCAATTCCATACACATAAACTTGGTTATGCTTTTTTTCTTTCAGGCGATATATCAGATAAGCTCCAAACGACTTAAATTCAGTATTACCAATCATATTAAATTAACTCCCGCTTTGATTACTAAATATTTCGTCAAAATTAACACGCTCAAATATCTCAAGCTTTCCGCCGCGAGTAGCGTTATAGATTTTTATATCATGTGAATCGGCATATTCCTTCGCTGATTGGTATGCACAATTAATTATATCCTTATTTATTGCAGCAAATCCTTGCCTATTATAATCCTTAAATATACTTTTATCATGATATTCAATTGCGAAATGGTCGTTTCTCTCCGAAAAATCAATCTCGCCTGAATTTGAAATCATTATTGAATATTCATTGTCCATACCCAGCAGATATATTTCATTAAATCCCAGAAAAACTGCTAATTGAAAACAGCAAAATGCCGATGTACCGCCCGCAAAAAACATATCCGGATACTCTCCGAATATAGGTTTTCTATGCTCTGCAGGACGAGTATAAATGTTGAACAATGAATAATAATTTGCATTTTTTAGTCGAAATTCCGGGTCTTTATTAATCGCATCAAGGCAATATTCAAACCCGGTAAAAATACCACAATCAATATTTTTGTTTATATCATGCCAATGTTCATTTAAAGCCAAACCGTCAACAACATAAAAACTTGGTCGCCATAAAGTTTTATCGAAAACCTTATAAACCTTGTTCATTGCAAAGGTCTTTTCGTTAACCAGCATATCTAAATCTTCCGATTTTAAAGAAGTGCCGTTACCCACAATAAAACAACGCTCGTTTTTATGCTTGTCCTTTAATTTCATAAAATTATCAAAAATCCAAGCTTGCAACACCCAAAGAATTTGATAAGCAGAATGTAAATCGCTTCTCCAATAAAAGCCCTTATCCATCATTTGCCGGTCTATACTAAAATCTTTATAATCCGCTGCCGTAATCACAACAACCGAATTTTCAGCAGTAATCGTGTCAGGCGACAAGACGGGCTTGCCATAAAACTCTTTCCCCCACTTATTTACATCGTTGTCGATGAAAGCAGTGGCATAATCTTCAATACAAATGTCAGCAAAACAACGATACCATTTGCGAAGGTCTTCAAAATGCTTTCCGCAACCAAAAAAATAAATGTCAGCACCATTTTTAGTTTTGGGTGAAATTTTCCCCAATTCGTGCCTAAAATTCATATAAACCCCTTGTTTAAATTGAGACTCGTTAGACTAAAGATGTCTAACGAGTCAGCAATTTAATTTCGCTTAATTATTTTAAAGTGATTTCTACAGTAGCAGTTGTTGCAGCCGCAGAAGCCTTAGTTACAACAACGACATATGACGGGAAGGTTAATTCTAACTCTGTCCAACCGGCATTGGCTCCGGTTGTACCCCAAGAAGCCGCTAAAGTGAATGCCATCACAGCATTGCCGGAGCTTCTTGTAATTGCGGGCATGTTTGCGAAAGTAACAGTATTTCCGGCCGCATTAACACCTTTGAAGCTTGTAAGAGATTCAGCGGGGAAAGTATAATCGCCTGCAGCGGTAATTGTTACAGTCAGCATACCACCGGTAAGTGCCGCAGCAGCTGTCGGTTTAGCGGTGAACATTCCAACGCCCTTGAACCCGTAAGCACCGTCTACAGATGCAATAGCAACATCTTCTTCAGTAGCTTTTGCAATGGTGAATTTAGCGTCAATACCAACTTTTTTAGTAGTGGGAGCGTCGCCAACGAAAGCAGACCAATCTGCATTTTTGTTTACTTCACCGCTGAGCTGAAGAGCTGTGCCGTTACCAAAGCTGTCTGCATTTCTTGCATAAGAGAAAACAGGAGGAGTGCCTGTAGCACTGAATACATAATTAGCCGCACCGAGAACAAAGGATAAGCTTTTTCCTTTATCGTCAAGTGTTTGGGATACAGTAGAAGCAGGGAATGTTGTTACAGCAGTCTCAACGATGTTTGAGGTGATTGCCGCTGTTGCAATATCTACTTCAAGCAGAACATTGTTAGCAGTAGCACCGTCTTCACCGGAAGCGGGAGATACTGAGGATGCGGAAGCAACTACAACTGCATCACCTGTTACTTTGATGTCAACAGAAAGAGCAACATCATAAGAGCTTCTGTTTTGAACAACAGGGAAAGCTGTGCCCGGAATAATTTTGCCTGCAAACGGAGCTAATTGCTCGGGAGTAGCACTTGCTAATGCATTTTCAGAGCCAACAGTACCGCTTCTGTATGCACCAACAAGACCCTGCGGGTCAAGAATAAAGTCCCAAGCAAGTGTGGTAGGGAGCAACACTGAATAAACATCAGTTGCGATGTAGGTTGTGTCACCGTCGCCTGTAAAATCGCCCGAAGTTGCTTGGTCTGCAAATGCCGCTACACCTAACGTCATTGCCATCGCACCTGCGATAAGGATTGCCAACAGTCTTTTCATTAGATTTACCTCCAAAATAATGTTTCGGTGTTTCACCGATTTATATTCAATTGCACTGCAACTGATACCGTAGTAATGCTTTGAAACTCATCATCTACAAGATGATAGGTCACAGTCGCCGAATGCACACCGACCGGAATTTCCTTATCGAGTGCAAACCTTTCCCATTTAGCCCCCACAGGAATAAACGGGGACGAATATATCAACTCCTCGGTTTCGTCCAAAAACAAATCAAAATAAACCGTTCGAGTGTTTTCGATTGCGTTTTCAACATAAGCGTTAGACGATGGAGTGTTCCATGTGTCGAAATGCCAGTCAGCGTTCATGGTGGTTAAATAATAACCATCTACAACGGGCTCTTCCAAATGCTCAATAATCGCTGATATATTATTCGGCACAGCGACTATACCCCGACCGTCAACTATCTCATCAGTAAGAAGAAGTCGTCTGCCATCATCAACATCATCATTTTTAAAGACTGCGAAATATACAAGTGCAGAAGATAATCCAACCACAAGAAGAATAACAAATAATACAATCATGTTTTTGAAAAACTTCACACTACCCAAATAGCGTTCTTTATTAACTGTGACATTTTTACTTGATTGTTTTGACATAGTGGACATACCACCGCTTTCATTATTATTATCGTTTTGCTGAAATACACTGCTCCGTCATGTTACGCCGAAAGTCCATACTCCTTAAGTCCGTATGCACCGCTTACGTCAGATAACGCATTTTCTGAAGCAACAGCGGGCGAGAAAGAGAATACTGCGTTAATGCCAACACCTTTTGTATCATCGGCGAATTGTGTCCAATCTGCATTTTTATTACAATAACCGCCAATTTTGAGTTGCGTACCTTTTCCTGTGTTGGGGACAATGTCATAGCTAAACTCACTCCCACTGCTGCCGGGAACAGCGTTAAACACATAATTAGCCGAATCAAGCACGAATTTAAGCTCTCCAGCAGTATTTAATACGGCATAACCTGTACCGGAACCGACAAATTCTGCACCTTGTGTATTTACAGAGTTAGCTGCAGGCTCAACAGTAAGTAAAATATTATTACTTATACCGGCATGTACTGCCGACTCGCTTGTAACCGCAACAGCATCACCGGTTACTCGTAACGTCACACCTAATGTAACATCAAAAGAACTGTTATTGATTGCCGTAGGAACGTAACTGCCTGATATAATTTTCCCTGCGAACGGTGCTAAATCACTCGGCGTGGCGTTAGATAACTCATTTGCATTTCCGACTGTTCCGCTTGCATGAGCTCCAATCAAGCCTTGCGGGTCAAGAACGAAGTCCCACGATTCTGCGGTTGGGAGTAAAACAGAGTATATATTAGTGTCTGTGTATACTATACTGCCATTTCCGTTTGCTTTTGTTTCACCGAGTATGTCATTACCACCGGAGGGCGGTGTAACGGGCGGAGTAGTCCCGCCTCCGATTCCCGGGTCAGAAACTGCCGACCATGAATAAGTAATCGACGAGTTTACGTTTCTGTATATGGTTGATACAAATAAATAAGCAGGTCTGCCGTTTGTATTAATTTCAGTTAAACTGCCTTTAACTAAGGGATATAAAGCCGCACCGTTTGAACCTGATGAATAAGTGGTAGCTCCGGTTGTGACAGTGTCATTAGGAACAGCAATATAGTATCTTGTCTCGGCGTTGCCGTCATTTGGAGCAGTCACTCGCAAGAACGGGGAACCCGCTCCTCCGCCATTTAATCTGTATATCCTTTCGTGAGTCGCTCCGCGTGCAGACGTACCGCCGAAGCCTTGCAGTGAAATTGAACCTGCCACACCCGAGGATAATACAGGAATAGCATCATATGACGCTACGTCAAAATAACTCCCGCTTGTTCCGCTCAAGAAAACTCTGCCGCCGGCAACTCCCATAGCAGGGCGAATTGCCCAAAGATTATTCGTCGGGGTGGTTGCGGGAGCGAACAGCTTAGTCGATTGAGTAGTCGGCGAGGTGTGGATAACACCTCCGTCTGCCGCAAAGCTCTCCATAAACAGATAATAAAGCAATGACATTGTGTTTTGCCCACCGGTACCTATGGTATTATTTGTTCCCGCACGCAAGAGATTTCCGACAGCCTGCGGCATATTTGTGATTTTTGCAATATTTGCGTTATGTCCTGCGGCACTTGTCGCAGGCGGATATGTTACAATCATAGAAGAATAGATGTTTCTTACTACATTCGGATACCTCTTATGTAGAAAATGCCCGAACGTTTTCGACATTCCGTAACCCTTCATACCGGCGAAATTAAGAAAATCCCGGTAACCGCTGCCATCATGATTATTTCCTGCCGCCGCTGCCAATCTGCTGAAGCTGACTAACTCTCTGCCGGATGAAGTGTAGAATGCACCTGCAAGCTCAGAAAGAGTTTCATTGACCCAAGCATCTGAATCGTATCCTGTAGAAGGTCTGTACACACCGAAGTACATATAATAGAGCAAATGTTGAAATTCATGTGCCATTGTGTCGTAAAAAACAAGCCGCTCTTCCTCATTCGCCGAGGTTAAATTTTTAAAACCCTGATTAGTTCCTATATCCATATGGAGCATGTCTAATCCGTTACGTCCGGTTCCCGTGATAAAGTCACCATTTGTAAAGAAGCCGCCTACATATCCGGAGGACGAAGCACCGTCATTGTCAATATCATATAATAAAAAGTTTACCTTGCCGTCACCCGATAAATCGCCAACCAAAGGCAAGGTGCTGCCGAAGTTGGTTTCAATCCGAACATTCGCAAAAGGAGCAAAGCCGGTGGTCGGGTGGGTCATTCGTGAATATATGCCATCGAAAGTGGTAGCAATGCTCTGTGCAATCGCAGTATCTACGTAACCGGCATTGACCCCCGGATTGTTGAGTACCCAAATGTTAGTGTGTGCCCCTTGTGCCATAAGAGTTCCTGTTTGAGCGGTACTGCCGTGCGTTGAAGTGAAAAACGAACGAGTTTCACCAACGCTGAAAAAACCGGCACCAACAACTGAATAGGAAACGATTTCAGACGATTCCGGCAAAAGCTCGGGGATTTCGTATACCTGCGGTTTATGTATAACTCTGCTGTCGTCAATGTGTACGATTTCACGTTCAACGCCTGAAATAAATGAAAAATTGTCGCCACTCGAACCATTTCCAAAGAATTGTTCGCGTGCGACAGCAAGTTCGGCATCGGTTACGGCAAAGGGTGATATAGCTTCTGCGGTCTTATTAAGATTAAGAACAGAGAAAAACGAGAAAAAAATCGAAAAAACCAGTAAAAAAGCAAGATTCTTCTTCATGAATATTAAACTCCCTTTAATAATTTAAAGTGTAACCGAAATATAACATGTGTAGCAAAGTATTCTGTATGACTATTATAAGGTAATATTAAACTTTTGTCAACCATTTATAAGTAAAATAATAACCATAAATTAACAATAATTTTCATTCAAAACACCATATATTGTTTATCGTCAGAGCACCCGAAATCTTTAGTATAAACTGCAACAAAACTAACAAATATCAACTTTCACAATTCAAGAAACAGTGAACAAAACAGACCCAACCGTCACCATTCTTGACATCTCCCGTAAACCGTGATAGAATAATTACATAATCACTAATAAATTTATATGAGGAGTAATTATGAGTAATACATTTTCAGACAAGTACGTTGCCGACGAAAAGAACCGTATGCTGTTAAAAGAAACAATGTGGGGACCAAACGCAATAAGGCAAGCCGAGGAATTGGCTTCACATTTCACGATTACAAAGGACATGAAAATCCTTGATTTAGGAACGGGAACAGGCTTGTCGGCGTTTTACTTAGTGCAGGAACACGGCACAATCGTTTTCGCCACCGACCTATATGCAGACCCGACCGAGAATTACGAGCGGTTTAAGTCGCTCGGAGTTGCCGAAAAAATCGTCCCCATGTTGCTTGACGCAACGCAACCGTTGCCGTTTGCAAAGGATTATTTCGATGTGGTTTTTTCGGTAGGTGCATATAACATGTTCGGCGACAACGAGGAAATGCTGCCTAAGCTTATTCCGTATATAAAAAAAGGCGGATACATTGCAGTCGCATTTCCGGGGTTGAAGTATGAGTTCGGCAACAACTGTGATAATGTTCCGCCGGAAATGCAAGAATTCTGGAGTGTCCCCGATGTTGCACGATGTGTACGAGGTATCGAATGGTGGAGGGACTTGTTCAATAAAGCAGAAGGGTTAGAAATTATTAACGTCAGCGAAATGGCTTGCCATGATATAGCATGGGAGGAATACCTCACAAGCCTTGACCCGAATAAGGGGGAAGAATTTGCATTAGATGCGGAATACGTGGACAAATGGACATTAGATATGAAAAAAGCAGAAGACGGGAAGTATTTTAATACAATTCAATTGATTGCCAAGGTTATATAAGTATACACAACAGGGCGGGAATTTCTTCCCGCCCTGTTATACTCTATTAATCCTCACTCCATTGTCCTCACGAATAACTCATTTAACTCCGGTAACACTTTCTTAAGTGAAACCGGGCGTTTACTTTTACCGTCGAGGAAACAATGCCGAGTTTCCCCAATAGAACGCAGTACATCGGATTTGCTGTCACGCACTTCATAAGTCACAGTCATTCTCGAATTCGTGAGCATAACTATCCTCGCATAAATAACAACACTCTCCCCGAACCGTACCATAGACTTATACTCGCAGGAAAGCCCGATTAAAGCAATATCCACACCCGACTGCTCCGCCTTTTCATACCCGAACCCGATTTGCTCCATAAAGTCAACACGTGCCTCCTCAAACCAGCGAATATAGTTCGAGTGATGAATAATCCCCATTTGGTCAGTCTCGTAGAAGTTTGCTTTGCGAATAAACGGTTTAATAATCATTACTAATTAACTCCTTAATCATTCAAAAACCGAACACATCACGCTCGTCTGCCTAATGCCATTCTCGCCATTTACAAGTATCTCTCCCCAATCCGCCGATAACACACTACCGTCCCATTCAAGTGCAATATCTAAATATTCCACCCCGCCGGAATTACCTTTCCAAGACCAGCCTAAATACCCCGCACCAACTTCCTCGCAATAGGACAATATCGACTCAAACGCAACAGACTTATTGCCGTGTTTATGCCCGAACTCGCCGATTAAAACAGGAACGCCGATAGCCAAGGCACGGTCAATGTTCGTCTTAACTATTTTCTCGGTTCTCCCCGCATTTTCATACATATGGATGGAGAATATGGTATTGCTCAATTCATCAGAATCGAACACCTCTCTCCCATAATCGTGGATACTTTTTGCATACTGTCCCCAGCCTGCCGCGTCCACCATAATCGTATTTTTTATTCCCACCTCACGCAATTTCGGAATAGCCTCAACATAACCATCACGCCAAGCCTCACTCTCCCAATTGCCTAACCACTCATTAGCGATATTAACTATAACATATGCTTCATTCCCGATAAGAACATCTTTAATTTCAATCCAATAATCGACGGCTTTCATAAGGTCGTCGATGTCATTTCTGCCGGTAGCGTCATGCACCTCAAGAACCGCAATCATATGAAGCTCCTTACACATTTCGATAATGCGTAAAACATCTTCCTCGCTGTCTTTTCTCCATTGAACGCCGTTGGACAATACTATACGTACCGTGTTAGACCCGGTAGCGGCAATGGCGGGCAAGGCCTCTTCAAGATTATTCTTGAACCAGGTATGCGGATAATTGACCCCACGCATAACAAACTCAACCCCCTCAGCGTCATATAACGACGTTCCCGAAACGTAGAACCCCCCCTCGATTACCTTTCCGGCAGGCTCAGGCGGTTCAACAGGTTCAATGGGCTTGCACGCCGCAAACACAAACACAACCACCAATAAAACTGCTATTTTCTTAATACTAAACATTTCCCGCATACACATAATTCAAAAACTCCTTTGCAATATTACATAATTCATAAATCTTACTAACTTCTGTGCTTCCCCCTGAATACCTATACCTCGGGAAAAACCGTGATAAATGTAATGGTATATCCTTGTTAACACTGCCAAGCCACTTACATAACTGAGTAATTTCCTCAACACTGTCATTCTCCCCCGGAATAATAAGCGTAGTCACCTCAACATGGCACTGCTGAACCGATAACTCAATTGTCCTTTTTACCATTTCAAAATCGCCCTTTAATTTCTCATAAAACCCACTCGAAAAACACTTCAAATCAATGTTCATCGCATCAATATAAGGCAATAACTCCATTAACGGTTTTTCATTTATAAGCCCATTCGTCACAAGAACGGTCTTTAACTTATTAATCCTCGCAACATCCACAACATACTCATAGCCGATTAAAGGCTCATTATAAGTGAATGCAATCCCGATATTCTTTTGACTGACAAGCTCATCAGATTTTTGAACAAGCTCCTCCGGTGAAATATACACATGCTCACAATCCGAACCCACCATAGAAATCCCATAGTTCTGGCAGAACCCACACTTCATGTTACAGCCAAAGCTACCCACCGAAAGGATTTTCATGCCCGGGAAAAACCGATACAGGGGCTTCTTTTCAATTGGGTCTAAAGCAAGAGAAGTCACCCTCCCATAATTCAAACACACAATCTCGTTGTTTACATTGCCTCTCGCAAGGCACAACCCCGTCTGATTTTCCTCCAAAGCACAATTGTGCAGGCATAATTGACAGCTAATTTTCATGTATATCTAACTACCTCAAACCGCTCAAGATTAATGGTTTCACTCATACCAATGCCCGCCTTCTGCATGGCAATGGCAACCTGCTCCTCCACAGAATCCACCCCATCAAGATTAGGCAACAGCAACCCTCTTTTATAGCCCGAGCTTACAATAACGCCGTATTTTTTCACATCAAGCTTATCAAGACTATTAACAAATTCAGCAGGTTTAAGGACATCAACACTGCATACTAACTCGTCTAACTCATTTTCCTTGACCGGAGAAAACCGCGGGTCTTCCGAACAAGCAGAAACCGCATTACGCAGAATTTCCTCGGCAACGCTTGCTTTAGTCGGCATAATCGTTCCAATGCACCCCCGTAACTGCCCGTGCTTCTTCAAAGACACGAACACGCCTGCCTTTTCGTTTAACAACTCCTCGGACAACCCATCAGGCAGAGCAGCAGTCTTTCCCGTTTTAACATAATTTTCAATAGAATATAACGCCAATTCAACATGTGTCATAATTCTTATTCCTTTACAATATATTTCGCAACCGCATATCCCACCCCGAACGTGTTTTCGTAAGACAGCAGTTCAGATGTAACTTCAACCCCGTCCAAAACTCCAGCCATCATAACAAGGGGGCGTAATCCGCACTCGGCGGCGGCTTCGACTAATTCCTCATCAATGTTTAATAATTTATCGAAATCCCCCGAACTGAGTATCTCGGTGACTGTCTTGTCGAAAATAACACCCTCCTCAGCGAACCCGTAAGGCCCATCATGCTTTAACTTATGCGACAAGTCCCCCGATGCTATGAACACCACCCGCTTATCACTCACAGAGGCGGCGACTTTTTTCCCGAAATCATAATGCTCCTGTAACGATAACCCCGACACACTTATTCGCACAAGCGAATAATCCTCATAATGATTATTAATAAAATAAAGCGGAACATAAACCCCATGGTCAAGCGGCTCATAAGGCTCACTTACATAAAACTCATCAGAATACGCTTTAGCGTGCGGGGAACACAGAATAATCACCTCAGGCTTAATCTCGGCAATAATTCTCCCACATTCCTCACAAGAATTGGAAGTAGCGGCGATTTTTCTTTCCTCACCCTTACCGATATTCGGCATAATTATAGGCGGGTGCGGCATAACAAAAGCGGCAAGCACAGACATTTCATTCCCCTTAATATTGTTTTGTATATAATAACACAATTCCAAAAATTAATCAAGCAAGAATATTTTAAATAAATTTTTCAAAATTTTTCAAAAACCTATTGACAAACAAAAAATCCCATGCTATAATCTAACTGTATTAGTTCATATGATACAGTTTAAGAAAGGAGTGATGAGCTTGTTTTCAATCAACATACAAGGCGGGAAGCCGATTTACGAACAGCTATACACCCGAATATCCGAGCTTATTCTAAGCGGCTCAATGGCACCGGACGAAAAGCTCCCCCCGATTAGGGAGGTGGCTAAGGACATGGGGATTAACCCGAACACGGTTCAAAAAACATATCAACTGCTCGAACAAAACGGACTGATTTATTCCGTACCGGCGAAAGGCAGCTACGTCTGCAAGCTGACGGAGGAATCGGATGCGTTAGCCTCACTGCGGAAAAAAAGCATTACCCAATTTAAAGAAAGTGCAATCAACGCAATCAACCACGGCGTAAGTGCAAAAACCCTGCACGAAGAAATCGATTCAATAAAGGAGAAACAACAATGATTGAAACAAAAAACGTAACCAAAACATTCGACAGCTTCACCGCCTTAGATAACGTATCACTATCTATCCCCAAAGGGACTGCATACGGCTTAATCGGCTCAAACGGGGCAGGGAAGTCTACGCTGCTGCGTTTACTTTCGGGAGTATACAAAGCCGAAAGCGGTCAAGTTCATATCGACGGCGAAAATGTCTACGACAACGCAAAGGTAAAAGCACGGGTATTTTTTATAAACGACGAAACCGTGCAGTACAATTCCTATACATTAAAAGAGCTGAAAAACTACTACAAGCTGTTCTACGATAACTTTTCCGAGGATATTTTCAACAAGCTTCACGCTACATTAAAACTGCCCATGACCAAGAAAATTTCGTCCTTCTCAAAAGGCATGAAACGGCAGGCGGCGGTCATATGCGGTATTGCCTGCAAAACCGACTATCTACTGCTTGATGAAGCGTTTGACGGTCTTGACCCGACAATGCGTATAATCGTCAAGAAGATGTTAGTCGACGCAATGATTGACAATGACCTAACGGTTCTCCTCTCCTCGCATAACCTCAAGGAAATCAACGAATTCTGCGACCGAGCGGGACTAATTCATCAAGGCAAATTCGTCTTCGACCGTGAGCTTGACAATATCAAGGGTAATATCCATAAAATCCAAACCGCCTTTGACAAACCCATAACAAAGGAAGACTTCGCCGACATTGACATACTGCATATCGATATAACAGGCAGTATCGTCTATATAATTGCACGAGGCGACGCAGGTGAATTGCGAAGTAAAATCGACAAACACAACCCGAAAATCTACGACATTCTCCCATTGACTTTAGAAGAGATATTCGTTTATGAAATGGAGGTGCTGGGGTATGACTACAGTGGCGTCACCGGTGAATAAACCCACCAATAAAGCATTTGCATATTTCCGCACCCGTATGAACGATATGAGGCTGCTGCTGGTTATAAACTGCATATTGTGTACAGTGTCCTACCCCATATTAGCAATTGCAATCTCATACTACACCCACCTATCCCCGGACAGCCATCAATACTACACATTTAATATAGAAGTATATTTTATGACAACCCTTGTTGCATTAGGGGGAGCATTCATGCTTTCTTATATAACTGCAATAAACAGCTTCAACTATCTGCATAATAAAAACATCAGCGATATGCACCTGTCACTTCCAATATCCCACAAAACCCGCTTCTGGGTCAATTACTGTACAGGGCTTCTAATATCAATCCTCCCCTATGTCATAATGTCACTTGTCGCAATAATCGTACTCTACGCCTCCGCAAATACAGAGATTCTCGAGTTAGAATTTGAGTACATGGGCGGCTTAAGCGGCTTCATGACGAAATACGCCATACCGTGTATACTAACGGGGCTGTTATCGCTTATTATGATGTACTCCCTAACGATACTCTGCACCACCTTATGCGGAAAATTAGCAATCGTGACAATGTACCCCATACTAATCAGTGCCGCAATACCAATGTTAATTCAAGTGCTGTCAGCAATATCACTCGAAAATGCAAGAGGGGTATTCAACGGTATAGAAGCGTACCTCATGACAATAACAACCCCGGTAGTTTTCCTCATAAACACGATGTACAGTTTAGTGGACATGGGGAGTGCCCCAATCACAAAACCGATATATATTATCCCGCTGATTATCATAACAACAGGAATGATAACCGCATCATTTTACCTTTCAAAGAATGTCAAGGCAGAAAACATAGGGCGTGACTTTTTATACAAGCTCGCCTATCACATTCAACAAAGCATAATCTGCCTTTGCATAACCTCGTTTTTCTTCTATGCCGCAATGTTTGCAAGGGCAATGTACGGGTATATAATATGGTCGATAATCCTGACAGCGGTGGTCTTCTTAGTGGGCAATATCATATATAAGAGGGGGTTCAAGGGGCTGAAAAAAGCTTTTATAGCCTACGCAATTACCGTAACGGCATCACTTTTACTATGCACGGGACTGAACCTGTCAAACGGCTTCGGTGCAGAGAAATACGTTCCGTCCGCCGACAGTATCACAGGTATCAGTATAATGGGCTACAGATATAATGATGATAACGGAGGCTACTATGAATTATCAAAAAATGAAATAACTCAAGCCTACCCATATTACACTTTCGTAAGAAAAGAAGAATACACGGATGCACAAGAGTGGAAAGAAACGGTCGAATTTGCCCGAAATGTTCATATAGCGTTCATAGACTCTCCGGGTAATCAAAACTTCTGGGTGAATATCGAATACGAGTTGAAAAACGGCTTAAAAGTCGGAAGATATTATAACGAATGTGACGTTGATAAACTATTAGAAATGGGGGTGTTAGTCTATGTCGAATATGACCAACAATACGAACATGAATACGATGACGACATCTACTGGTGGTAGAAGCAAATTCCTCGCCTATGTCATATCGAGAATAATCAACCAGAAAATGCAGCTTTTGATGAACGTGATATTCATGGTCTTCTCGTTTATCCAATTCGGCTTCCTCTACCAAACCTCGAGTGAAATCCGTGACATAAGTATGATGGTATTCGCCCTGTCATTAATCGGATTTGCAATAATGACATATGCAATCGGCATATCCTCGTTTAACCATCTGCACGACAAAAACCTCACCGACATGGTATACTCTCTGCCAATTTCACGGAAAATGCGATACTGGGGTGACTACCTTTCGGGACTGGCAATTACGACAATACCGTTCATATCGTCGTTCATATTGGCATTCCCCATACTGTTAATGAATATCGATAATGCTCATGACTTTGAAGCAGTATGTAAAATCGGTATATTCGGCGTATTAATTATGCTCATGCTGTATTCCATGACAGTGTTTGCAACCTCACTATGCGGGCGGATATTCGAGTCAATCAGTGTCCCCTTAATGTACGGTATCTTAGTCCCCGCAATGATGTACCTGCTGATTATGATAACCTACGGCAACACCTACGGACTGTGGTACGATTTAGCCCAATTCTCTACCCCTCTTTTCATAAGCTCGCCATTTACGATGGCGATGTGGCTGCAGCAGTATATTGAGGGTTGGTTTGACGACCAAATGACATGGGAACCCTTGTTCGCCTTTTTGATGAGTGTATTATTCATAATCGCCGCATACTTTCTCAACATGCGTCGTAAACCCGAACACACCGGCAGACCCTTCCCGGTTAAAATGTTCTACCACGTATATATAACATCAATCACCTTTTGCATAACTGCGGTATGTATGTACTTTATTATCCAAAGGGAATTCACATACTTCAGATACTACTATGAATTTGACGGACTTACCTCCCCAATACTAATCTGCTTCGGTGTTCTTGCGACCTTGTGTATATATTTACTGTTTGATGTTATCAACAACAAAGGGCTGAAAAAACCGCCCATTGTCTTGCTAAGGTGGTTAGTTACAACAGGCGGCTCAGTTTTAATATGTTTGGGATTGTTTATGAGCGGAGGTTTCGGTGCAGTAAACCATGTCCCGAAACTCGAAAATGTCAACGGTGTCATAGTAAGCAATTACTTTGTCCGCGGATACGAGGGTGATTTCATTGATTATGAAGTAAGACGCGGTGTATGGGGATACGAGTTCAAGGAAAAAGAAAACATCAAGCATATCTTGGAATTTCACAATCGTGCCCTTGAAATAAGGTATGACATTAATAATTATTATTGGATTGATACTACTTCAATTTCCTATTCCATAAACGGCTCAAACCCGATTGAACGCACCTACCCGCTTACCGAATACACACTTGAACCCTTGAAAAAGCTGTTCTTGTCATCGGAATATATCGAGGCAAAACTAAAGAGCAGTCACACACTTCTACAAGGCGACAACCCGAATATAACCATTCAAAAAAAGGTAGAAACGGAGTATTATTACGAATTAATCCCGATTGCCGAAATATATAATACCGATATGCACAACGCTATAATGGAGGCGTATCGTATGGACATGTACGCCGAAACCGAGGAGCAAATGTTCGCCGAAGCAAACATGGAATACTACTATATTATTGTTAAAGAATTTGCACCCCACGTCGTTGAATTCGGTCAAGAGAAATATCCTCAGCAAAACACAATAATTGTAAAACCACATTACACGAATTTAATCGAATATATCGAAAGTTTATAAAAATAATTAACTGAAAAACCCGTCTAAATACTTAATGCCTGCCATCCCCTCCTTGGAGGGGTGGACGCGTCAGCGGACGGGGTGGTTCTGGTACAGGCGGTGTTCTGCACAACATTTCTGTTTCAACAAAAACTGTAGGGGACGCACACCCGGGCGTCCCGTGGCTTTGGTACAAACTGGTGTCTTCCCGTAGGGGCGAACTGTGTTCGCCCGCTTACATTTTATCACCTGTATTGAATAACATCGCCCCTCTTACTACCACTATCGCCCGCTAATATCCTCGTAGGGACACCATATATGGTGTCCTTATATCGGTGGTTGCAGTCACGATATATCGTGACCCTACATGTTCCCTATAAATTTCCAAAAAGCCTACATTCCAAACCCGCCGTCCACCCCTAAAACCTGTCCGGTAACAAAATCCGCACCCGCCAAATATAACGCCGCCACTGCCACTTCCTTAGCCGAACCCAGCCTCCCCAAAGGCGTGCTGCTTTTCAACTCGTTTAATTCTTCCTCGGATAACTTCTTATTCATATCACCGGCGATTACCCCCGGAGCAATGCAGTTGACTCTTATTCCGGAGGGTCCCACTTCCTTCGCCAACGCCTTGGTGAACCCGATTAACCCCGCCTTAGCCGTGGAATAATGCACCTCACAAGAACCGCCCACAACTCCCCAAACCGACGAAATATTAATAATGCAGCCGCTTTTCCGACTAATCATACCCGGTAAAAACGCCTGCGTAAAATTGAACGCCCCCGTCAAGTGAACGTCCATCATCTTATACCAGTCAAGCTCGCTAATGTCCGAGAATAGCTTAATCTGTGAAATCCCCGCATTATTTATAAGTAAGTCACAGCTAAACTTAGAAGCCAGCCTCCGAGCGACATTGTGGTCAGTAATGTCACATCGATACCCCTTGACCCCATAAGCCGCCTCAAGCTCACTTGCCTTGTTTTTATTAGTAAGATAAGTAAACACAACGTCATAGCGTTTACTTAAAATCTCAACCATCGCACTGCCGATAGTCCCCGTACCGCCTGTAATAACGGCGGTTTTCCTATTCTGTAACATGGATTTTCTCGTCCTTAATATCAATCCTCACCGAGCTCACTCCCTCACCGCCATGCTCCACGATTAATACAGCGACAGGGTTTTCGATTTCGTCACGGATAATCTTGCGAATATCACGCCCGCCGAACTTACCGCCGAAGGCTTTTCCGCCCACATAGGTGAATACTTCATCGGTAACATTTAATTCAATATTCTTTTCCTTAAGCGGCTCACGCATTTCCTCAATCATGAGCTTAGAAATCCTCGCATAATCCTCCTCGGTAAGCGGCTGAAATACGACTACCTCATCAACCCTGCTCAAGAATTCCGGACGTAAAAAGTCCTTCAACGCTTTCATAGCCTTCTCTTTTGAAATATCGCCTGCCGTTTTCCCGAACCCCAGCCCCGTCGATTTATCGTTAGAACCGGCATTACTTGTCATACATATAACAGTATTCTCGAAAGAAACAGTCCTGCCGTGTGCGTCATTGACCTTCCCCTCATCTAAGATTTGCAAAAGTATATTCATCACATCGGGGTGAGCCTTTTCAATCTCGTCGAACAATACCACAGAATAAGGCTTACGGCGTACCTTCTCGGTTAACTGTCCCGCCTCATCATAACCGACATAACCGGGAGGTGAACCGATAATGCGGGAAACGCTGTGCTTTTCCATAAACTCGGACATGTCTAACCGAATTAACGGGTCAACCGAATCGAATAACTCACCTGCCAAGACCTTTACTAATTCAGTTTTACCCACACCGGTAGGACCTACGAAAATGAACGACGACGGTCGTCTTCTCGAAGACAGCTGAACTCTCGAACGCCGAATTGCCGCAGCGACTAACCCGCAGGCTTCGTCCTGACCGATTATTTTTTCTTTCAGAGAATCCTCTAATTTCCCGATTTTCTTAAACTCGGTCTCCATTATTTTCGTAGCGGGAATCCCTGTCCACAACTCAATAACAGTTGACAGGTCAAGGTCAGTTATTTGTAACTGAGATACAATCGGCTCAAGCTCGGCAATTTTTTGAATATTCTGTGCCAGCTTAGTTTTATACTCGGCGATTTTTTCATAATCAACTTCTTCACCGGAATTAAACATATCATTTTCTTCTTTTTCCAAGCCTATATTCTCGGCTTTTAACTTTTCGTATAAGGTTAAGTCGTCGCTGCGTATGCTCGCACACGCCGCCGCTTCATCTAATAAATCAATCGCCTTATCCGGTAAAAACCTGTCCGAGATATACCTTTCAGAAAGTATAGCACACGAACGGATTATTTCATCGGGAACATTAATCTTGTGGTGTTCTTCGTAATACTGCTTAATACCTTTTAACAGCTCAATAGTTTCTTCAATAGTCGGCTCAGCAATAGTAACAGGCTGGAAACGTCTTTCCAAAGCCCCGTCTTTCTCGATATACTTGCGATACTCGCCGAAAGTCGTCGCCCCGATTACCTGCATTTCCCCGCGTGAAAGTGCGGGCTTGAACATGTTTGCGGCGTTCATTGTCCCCTCGGAATCCCCCGTCCCCACAAGGTTATGCACCTCATCAATGAATATAATAATATTCCCCGCAGTTTTAATTTCCTCGATTAATGACTTAACCCTACTCTCGAACTGCCCCCTGAACTGCGTCCCCGCAATCAGTACAGTCAAATCAAGGAGATAAATCTCTTTATTCTGGAGTCTGAACGGAACCTCACCCGCAACTAACTTCTGGGCAATCCCCTCAGCAATTGCGGTCTTACCGACACCCGGCTCACCTATAAGACAAGGGTTATTTTTGGTACGTCGTGACAAAATCTGAATAACCCGTTCAATTTCCTTATCCCTGCCGACAATTCGGTCTAACTCACCTTTTTTCGCCTTAGCGGTGACGTTGGTGCAAAAGGTATCAAGGAACTTACGTTTCTTGTCTTCCTTAGGAGGCTTACCTTGCTTAGGCTTAGGAGGGGGCAGAGGCTTCTTTTTCTCGAAACCGGAATTACTCTCAAAATTTGAAGCGTGGTTTTCTTTAAACAGGTTCTGCAGAAACTGCGGCATAGTACCCGCACCCCCCGGTTTAAACCCGCCTATTTCGTCATCATCGTCGTCGTCGAACATATCGTCGTCGTCCTCGTCCCCGAATATCGCCTTATAGCTTTCCTCGAAATCCTCCTCAGAAAGCCCCATCTGCTTCATATATTCGCTGACCTGCGGCACACCTAATTCCTTAGCACAAATCAAACAAAGCCCCTCATTATGTTTCTCATTGCCCTGCATAGTCGTGATAAACACGACAGCCATTCTTTTTTTGCATCTGGTGCATTTCATGTAATGTTGTTCCTTTCGGTTAGAACTTCAAAAACTCCATGTAATATATATGTTTGAAAATAAACGTCTCATTTACCGTCATGGTGTTGAGGAAGATAATATTATCCCCCGTAATTGTGATTAACAGCCTAATACCGATACAAACCAAGAACACCACAACCGTCGCTTCTAAAACCCCGAGGACTGCTCCCCCGAACGTATTTATCTTTCCGATAACGGGAATTCGGTTAATCAGCTTAAGCGATTTTACGGCAATGGCAACACCGATATTTAAAACAGCAAAAATAATCGAGAAAACAACCACTCTCACGGGAACAACCAAAACCGGTTTAACAATGTTGTCGTTAACAGTTTCAGCAAGTGTCTGCGAATCGCTTTTAATAACAGTAGTCAACAGCATTGCCACCAAGTCAATATTACCTTGTGAAGCCCGTGAAAACCCCGGAAGCGTCTCCTCCATTGTCTCGGAAAGCTGCTCATGCACATCACCGGAATTCTTCGCAATCTGTGCCGACAGAACCCTCACTAAGATAATCGTCTCCAAATCGGTTTCACTAAGCTCCTGTGCATTAATGCTTATTCTCCCGAGATTAATTTCCTCATAATCATTTTCATCAGTATCAATCCCGAAAAACCGCAAATCCGCTTCTTTTATTCCCGTCTCACTTAAATCAATTTTAGATAAATCGAGGGTGATTTTCCCTGCAGAATCCGGCTCAAGATTAAACCCCGCCTCAGAAATCACATTATCGGAAATCCTCGCCTTAGACATATCTATTTTCCGTAAATCATCGAACACAGGGGCTATTGAAACAATCCTGTCCTCTTCACTTGAAACAGGCGAATAACTTATCTTTTCCGAAACCGTCTTACTTATCCACTCATCATAAATATAATTAGCAATTCCCCCGCTCAAAACCAATGCAATAACAAATGCAAGCAGCATTCCGACAACTCCGAGAACAGCCGCCGCCAATCCCTGCCGAGCACATTTATAAGCGATGGCAAGGAACACGCCGATAAGTAAAATATCATAAAACCAAAAGAACTGTGTCCCCATATCTTAACCATCCTTAAATATCAACATCAGATAATTATACCACACTATAATACATAATGTCAATCATTAATTTGAGCGAGTGACATCATTCATGAATAAATTCACAGGTTTAAACCGCTCCGAAACATATTCAGCATAATCAGAGCCGAAGCTTATGCCGACCGTTTCATTACAAATCGGAAGCACCAGCGTAACCGTGAACACCCCGTCAACCTTGGAATAATCCAAGCTGCCGTTATGCCATTCAGCGATTCTCCGTGACAGAGCCAAACCCAAGCCGCCGCCCTCATAATCCGCTGTCTTACCGGAATCCACCGAATTTTCAATAACGATAACAACATTCCCGCCCGAATTCTCCATTTTTACCCGAACAATACAATCACTCGGCGAATAAAGTAGTGCATTTTGAATAAGGTTCATGAAAACGACGGTAAAAGCCTTATCGTCCATTTTCACACCGGAAACAGTGCAATTATTTATAAAATCAATCCTACGATTAACAGGTGCAACAAGGCGGGAGCATTCATCGACAATCCCCTGTAAAATCTCCCCGGAATTCAAAACAGTCTTGCTCCCCTCGAACAATTCCTCAGAGCAGTTGTAAGAGAGGTTTATGTTTTGCGTCAACAGCTTACACGAACTATATATCAGCTCCGACAAAGCCAAATTCTCATTGGAATCAGGTAACTGCTCAAGCATAACAGCCGCCCCGATTATTCGGTTAATATGCACACGCATATTTTTAATCGAATCGTTTATCTGATTTTTCAGAATATCATATTCATTCATGGTTTATTCCTCCCGATATTCTTAAGTCTTTTTAATAAAAACACTGCCGTAAATCCGGTCAGCAAGCCCGACGCAATCCCGCCCAAAACAAGCACCGGTAAATAGAATAACACACCCGCCCCATAAATAATCACCGCAACAACAACCTGCCCTATATTGTGGGTTATCCCACCCGCAACACTCACAACGGGGATTAATTTCCCCTCGAATACTTTTTTCATCAAAAGCATAACTGCCAATGCAAAAATCCCGCCGACAAAGCTGTACAATAATGCATATACATTCCCGGTAACAAGTGCCGCCAAACCCACCCTCGCGATTACAACAAGAACCGCGTCGCTCCATTTGAACCTATTGTCGTATAATATGAACAGCGTGATTATGTTAGCCAACCCGAGCTTAACCCCCGGAACAGGAATCAAGTTGGGGACTTGCATTTCCACTACAAACAAACACAGTGAAACTGCGGTCAACAACGCCAACACTACTAACTTGCGAGTTTTATTCATCTCGTAACACCATCAAAGTCAAATTGATTATTTTCAACCCGAATTTCCAACCGATTAGGAATGCATATAATGGGAACTCTCCCGTCTACAAATCCGGTTTTCTCGCATAACTTATTTCGGCAATCGGAATACACAACCCCTATTTCACCGACACGAACTTGAACAATTACATTGCCGACATCTATTTCATAAGGCACATTAACACTTGCCAAATCAATAACATGAACCAACTCACCCTCATGGTAAATGCGAGCCGAAGCGTTATCATAACCCGAATTATTTAACCACATCCAAACGATTAATGAACTCAACGCTATCACCGCAATCACAACCGTCGAAATGATAATCCGCAAATCTTCTTTCCTCATCAATGGTAACAACACATCCTCCCCGGTCAATTATATTTCTGATTTCTCCCGCACCAAACACAAAAATCGCCGTAGAAAACGCATCGGCAGAATTCCCGGAAAGCCCGATAACCGTAACGCTTACCAATCCCTTGTCTGCGGGATAACCCGTCTTAGGGTTTAGAATATGCTCACCCCGCTCATAAGTTCCGCTGGTAGCAACTCTCGTGCCGCCTTTTACCTTGACATAAGTGATGAACTCCAAATCACCGAACGGGTCATTTATTTGAACATGCCACAGCCCGCTCTCCCGAGGTGCGTCACCCAACACGCCGATTTCCCCGCCAATGTCGATTAAAGCGGAGGTAACTCCGTCATTTTGTAACTGCCACATAATAACATCAACAGCCCAGCCCTTTGCAATTGCCCCGAAATGCAACTGCACATGCTCGTTTAAGAAACGGATTGTCGTGCTGACACCGTCCTGACAAACCCCGAAAACTATATTGTTCCACCCCAAATACGGCAATAGCTCATCAATTTCTTTTTGCGAGGGCGAGAGAGTATCCTCCCTCTCCCACAACTCAATCAGCTTCCCGATAGAAACATCGAAAGCCCCGCCCGTCATTTCAGAATACCTAACCCCGAGAGTGGCAAGTACGTTCATGTCTTCGCTCATTGTGACCGGTTCGTAAAACGCCATTCGGTTCAACCAGCTTAATTCACTGTCAGGGTCATAATAATTGAAAGTCTCTTCAATCTCGTATAACCGCTCAAACGCCCTAACTATCGCCGCCTCAGCCTCATCTGAATTATCAAAAACAGTAATGCTCGCAAAAGTATCCATAACAAATATCGTTTGCGTTATCTTTTCCGGCTCGGTTGAACGGACACAACCGACTATGCTTAGTGTAAAAACCAAGCAAAATATCAATAAAAATTTCTTCATAAACTTAATATTACTACAATTCCCCCTTTTTTACAAGAGATTTTTAATAAAAATTTTCTTGACTTTTATATTTATAACATGTTATAATTAAATATCTATAAAAAGGAATATGCAGTTATATGAGAATATTAGGGGTTGACCCCGGTTATGCGACAGTCGGATTTGGGGTAATAGAATACAAAAACGGCAGGTTTACCACTATTGACTACGGTGCAATCCTAACCCATGCCGACACCGATTTTGAAAAACGGCTGCTTGAAATCCACACAGACCTTTCCGAAATTATAGAAACCCACACCCCCGAATTCATGGCAGTAGAGCGGTTATTCTTCACCACCAACCAAAAAACAGCGATTGACGTGGCACAGGCAAGGGGGGTAATCCTGCTGGCAGCGGCGAATAACAATATCTCATTATCGGAATATACCCCGCTACAGGTTAAGCAAGCGGTGACAGGCTACGGTAAAGCCACAAAAAAGCAGGTTCAGGAAATGACGGCACGGATTTTGAACCTCTCCGAAATCCCGAAGCCCGACGATGTAGCCGACGCATTAGCAGTAGCCGTCTGCCACGCACACTCTCACGGCTCACGAATAAAAATACAGGGAAAATGAAAACATGATATATTCCGTAAAAGGTGAATTAATACATAAGGAAATCAACCTCGCCGTAATCGAATGTGCGGGAGTGGGTTATGCCTGCCGAACCACATCTAATTCCACAGACGGGCTGAAGCTCAACACCGAGGTTGTGTTCTTCACACACCTGCACGTCCGAGAGGATGCGGTAGAGCTCTTCGGATTTGCCGACAAAGCCGAGCTGAACTGCTTCAAAATGCTGTTGACAGTGTCGGGAGTAGGTGCAAAATCCGCATTATCCATCCTGTCAGACATGACCCCGCAAAACTTCGCACTGTCAGTAGTCGCCGACGATGTTAAGCGGCTTACACAGGTTTCGGGAATCGGTGCAAAAACCGCCCAACGCATAATCCTTGAGTTAAAGGACAAAATCGACAAACAGCAGAGCTTTACAGCAACCGAATGGAACAACATCACATCTAAGCACATAAGCGGAAAATCCTCCAACTCGGCGGTATCCGCATTAATGGTGTTAGGCTTCTCAGCATCGGAATCAGCACAAGCACTGTCGGGGCTTCCCGCAGAAATGGAAACCTCAGAGCAGATTAAACAAGCATTAAAAAAACTGTCATCGGGGAGGTAGGTTATGTTTATTGAAATAATTGCAATTGTCTTGCTTGCTATAATCCCGATTGGGATTATTCTCACTGCCTGCCGAATTTACACCGGGAAAATGCATATCGAAAATAAGAACATGGTTGAGAAACTCATTGATGAAACCCGCCTGAACACCAATCCCAAAGCCAAAAAACAATTCAAAAGGGCGATAAAGCTGTTCATATCAGACCAACCGAATTACTACAAAGCCTTAACAATCTTTGAAAGCATTATGGATAATGCTGTTGACCCGCTTGACGAGGCATATTGTGCGGGCTGGGTCGGCAAGTGTTATGAAATGACCGGTGAAGAAGACAACGCAATCGAATTGTATAATCAAGCGGTGAAAATCGCCCCCTCGGATACCTTTGCCCTAAGCAGATTGGCGGAATACCACAGCGAAAACGATTTTAAAAAATCAATAAAATACTACAAGCAATCACTTGAATACGACCCGACAGAAGCACATACATATTACCGCCTCGGCAAGCTGTTCAGCTCAAGGGGAATGTCCGACAAAGCAATCGAGCAATACAAAATGGCAATAACGGTTAACAACAGCTATGTCGCCCCAATGGCAGAGGCGGCGATTGAATACGCTAAAAAAGGCGATAATAAGAATACATTGCGATATTTTCTCTTAGCAATGGCGAACGATTTATACGAATTCGAGAAATTGGAGGAGGCGATTAAAACATGCCTATAGTTGTAATTATAATCGCATATATAATCCTCATTGCCGTCCCAACGGTTTACATTTGTAAGCATGCTATGGAAACCGTGAGAATTCACAATGACGCTAAGCTGAACTTAGGGAGCAAAATCCCGCTTCATAAGGACAAGGGAGCGAGATTGGCACACAAAGGCTTATGTGCATTTTTCCGCAATAACTACGGTAAAGCACTGCTTTATTTTGAAAAAGCTATGGAGCATTCCTATGTTTCGCAGAATAACGCCTTCTGCCTTGACTGGATGATTAAATGCTACGACGCACAGGAAAAATATGATGAGGCACTTCAATGCTGCATAAAAGCGGTGAACTATGCCCCCTCGAACATCAGAACACTTTTCAACATTGCCGACAGATACAGCAGGGCGGGGCGGTTCGACAAAGCGGAATATTACTATAACACTATCCTGAAATACGATAAGGACAATGTTGCCGCAATTTTCATGCTCGGTGCAATCCATATGGGCGGTGAACGATACGAGGAGGCGAACAATCAACTTTCCCGCGTCCTCGAAATTGACGAAAGGTTCACCTCTGCCGCCGCAGAATTGTCGGTGCTGTCCGCCATAAGGGACGACCAAAACCAAGCGGAAATCTACTATAACCAAGTCAAGGACAATAATTTCAGAGATTTAGACAGATTAGAAAAGCGGTTGACTTCAATAAAAACTATAAGGGACTTGTGCAATGATTCTTAAATCAAATGATGAAAACAAACAAAACCGCATAGTCAACCCGGAAGCCGACAATGCCGAATTTGACACCGAATACACTCTCCGCCCGAAAACCCTCGCAGAGTATATTGGGCAGGACAAAGTCAAGGAAAACCTGTCAGTGTTTATATCGGCGGCGAAAAAGCGGGAGGAAGAGTTAGACCACGTCCTGTTATACGGGCCGCCCGGACTCGGCAAAACCACCTTAGCCATGATTATCGCCAATGAGTTAGGCGTGAATATCCGTGTAACCTCAGGGCCGGCAATCGAAAAACCCGGCGACTTAGCGGCACTGTTGACTAATCTGCAAGACGGGGACGTGCTTTTTATAGATGAAATTCACCGCTTGTCACGCCAAGTCGAGGAAATCCTCTACCCCGCAATGGAGGACTTTGCATTAGATATAATAATCGGGAAAGGCCCCTCCGCCCAATCAATAAGGATTGACCTGCCCCGCTTCACACTAATCGGAGCAACCACAAGAGCGGGACAGCTTACTAACCCCCTGCGTGACCGTTTCGGAGTAATCCAGCGGCTGGAAATGTACAACCAAGCACAGCTATGCGAAATCATCATGCGTTCGTCGGTAATCCTTGCAATCCCCACTTCTAAGGACGGTGCAGAGGAAATGGCACTTCGTTCAAGGGGAACTCCCCGAATTGCCAATCGTTTATTAAAGCGTGTGCGTGATTTTGCCGAGGTAATGGGCGACGGTAAAATCACAAAGGAACTCGCCGACATTGCACTGTCACGGTTAGAAATCGACAAAATCGGGTTAGACAGTCTTGACAGGCGATACCTTGAAATTATGATAAAAGGCTTCTCGGGAGGGCCTGCGGGACTTGACACCCTGTCGGCAGCATTAGGAGAAGAAGCAGTCACGTTAGAAGACGTCTGCGAGCCTTTCTTAATGCAGTTAGGGTTCATTGCAAAAACCCCGAGAGGCAGAACCGCAACAGTATTAGCGTATAAACACCTCGGAATCACCCCAACAGGGCAATTGACGCTGTAGGGGCGGTGACGACGATGTGGGCATTCTGTCCACCCTGTCCGCCCGCAATCCAATCAACACATAAATCAACATATTCATACATTATGCAACATTTATGCACAGTTTAAGTCCCCCAAAACCGCATAATTTCCGATTTTTTACAAACCGCTTTAATATAATTAATAAAACACGCGTGCGTGCGTGCGAGGCACAATGTATAAATGCATAAAATATACAAAGGAGAACAACTAATGAGCAGATTATTCGGAACAGACGGTGTCAGAGGAGTAGCAATCTCGGAACTTTCCTCAGAACTTGCCATGAGCATCGGCAAAGCGTTAGCACATGTTTTACTTAAGGGGGAATTGAAAAATCCCGAATCAACCCCCCATATTATAATCGGAAAGGACACAAGGCGTTCGTCGGATATATTAGAAGCGGCACTGATTGCAGGGATTACATCAGTGGGAGCAGATGCAGATTTAGTCGGGATTGTCCCCACCCCCGCAGTTGCCTACGCCGTAAAGAGATACGGTGCAGATGCAGGAATTATGATAACAGCCTCGCATAATCCTGCCGAATTCAACGGTATAAAAATCTTCAACGGTGACGGTATGAAGCTGCCCGACTCACTTGAAGATGAAATAGAAGCACTCGTGAAAGCCCCGCACGAAATCCCCGTGAAGGACGGTTATGAAGTCGGTACAATCTCCGAACGCAGGAGTGCCATGACCGATTATGTTTTCGATTTATGCGACATAGCTGACAGGCGGTTGGACGGGTTAAATATTCTCATCGACTGTGCTAACGGCTGTGCAGGTGTCCCCGCAAGGGAGATTTTTGCAAACTTAGGTGCAGACTGTGTTATCATTAACAATTCCCCCGACGGTATGAACATAAATAAAGAATGCGGTTCAACCTACATGGACGAACTTGCAAGACAGGTGGTTGACGGTAAGTTTAATATCGGAATATCGTTTGACGGTGATGCCGACCGTATGCTTGCTGTTGACGAAAAAGGCATGGTTGTTGACGGTGACAAGCTGATTGCCTTATTAGCACTTTACGCCAAACAAAAGGCGAAGCTACCCAAGGATTCGGTGGTGGTCACGGTCATGAGTAACATGGGCTTCCACCAATTTATGCGTACTCACGGGATTAACACTGTTCAGGTGCAGGTAGGCGACCGATATGTTATCGAGAAAATGATGGCAGAGGGTATCGCAGTAGGCGGCGAGCAGTCGGGGCATATCATATTCACCGAGCATTCCACCACGGGTGACGGCATGATAACAGCGATAAAGCTGTTGTGCCTGCTTAAAGACAGGGGAGTGTCGTTCTCGTCATTAGTCGCCGGAATTCCCATATTCCCGCAAATCTTAAAGAATGTTACAATTGCCCCGGATAAAAAAGGACAGTGGGAAACTAATCAAGCGGTGACAGCGGTAATTGCCGAAGTCCGTGCAATGGCAGGGCCAAACGCAAGGGTGCTGATTCGTGAATCGGGGACAGAGCCGCTTTTGCGGGTTATGATTGAGGGCAGTAACATGGCAGAAATCACACAATGGGCAGATAAAATCTGCTCTGTTGCCGAAAGGGAATTATCATAAATGCGTGTTGCCACAGACTGGACAGATTATGAACTGCTTGACACTTCTTCGGGTGAGCGGTTAGAACGCTGGGGAGAATATACCCTAATCCGCCCTGACCCCCAAGTCATGTGGGGGAGCGAATTAAACAAAACCGCCGACGCTAAGTATATACGCACCGATTCAAAATCCGGTGAATGGTTACACAATCGGAAAATCCCGGATAATTGGAACATCTCGTATAAGGGGTTAACTTTCAAGGTTAAGCCAACCGGATTTAAGCATACCGGCGTATTCCCGGAACAAGCGGTAAACTGGGACTTCTGCACCGAGATTATTTCAAATGCAGGGAGAGAAATAAACGTGCTGAACCTGTTTGCCTATACGGGAGGGGCAACACTCGCCTGCCTAAAAGCCGGAGCGAATGTCTGCCACCTTGATGCGGTTAAAGGAATGGTGGAGTGGGCAAAAGAAAATGCCACATTAAGTGGATTATGGAATCCCGACGAAGTCGGGCAAGCGGGCGGAGGCTCTCCGCGTTGGATAATAGACGACGCAGTTAAGTTTCTTAATCGGGAAATCAAGCGAGGGAAAAAATACGATGCAGTAATCCTTGACCCGCCGAGCTACGGCAGGGGAACGGGCGGAGAAATGTGGAAGTTAGAGGACTCGCTTAATTCACTAATGCTTAAATGCACCGAGGTTTTGTCGGACAATCCGTTATTTCTAATGCTGAACAGCTACACAACGGGACTATCGGCACAGGCGACAGCGTATTTGTTGCATATGACAGTAGGCAGGAAATATTCTGTAACAGTCGAGGCGGACGAAATCGGCTTACCCGTCAAAGCGTCGGGATTAAATATGCCGTGCGGCTGTACGGCAATCGTGAGGTTCATATGAGTAAAAGTAACAAGAAAAAGAAGAAAAAAATCAAAGACAATGTAAAAATTAAAGAAACTCCGAAAATAGTTGCGTTTCTCGGATACGCACTTCCGGTGGTTTTAATTATTGCGTTTTTAGTAGGCGGCTTTCTGTTATTTATCTACATGGACAATGCGAAATATGAACCCAACGAACGCTATTTATTCATTGAAGAATTAGTCAAGGAAAAAACATTAATCGGGCTTAACTATGACGAATGTAAAGAAATTGTTTTAATGGGCGGTTATGTTAATAAAGAGGGTGAATGGCTTTATCCGGCAGGCAGCAAGATTCACCCTGAAAGCGAAGGTTTTATTACATATGAGCTTTGTGTGTATAACGAAAACGGTGTGGCAACAAGAGCAATAATCAGAGAAATGGGCGTTTGGGATTAATGAATATCATCAAAGTTAAAAACCTTTATTTTGAATACAATTCATATGACGACAGGGACAAGGTGACAGGAAGCGTTCCTGTTTTGTCAGACATATCGCTTGATGTTCCGAGGGGGCAGTTCTTAGCGATACTCGGGCATAACGGGAGCGGCAAGTCCACATTGGCGAAACTGTTCAACGGAATTCTCACCCCGACTGAGGGAACAGTAGTTGTAGATGATATTGACGTTTCCGACGATGAAATGCTTCAAAAATTACGCCAAACAGTGGGCATGGTATTCCAGAACCCCGACAACCAAATCGTCGCTACAATCGTGGAGGAGGATGTGGCGTTCGCTTTAGAAAACCTCGGTGTCCCTCCCCCGGAAATTCGTGAAAAAATCGACTGGGCTCTTAAAACCGTGAACATGACTAAGTTCGCCAAGCACGCTCCCCACCAGTTATCGGGCGGGCAGAAGCAGAGGGTGGCGATAGCGGGGGTAATCGCAATGGCACCGAAATGTATAGTCTTTGATGAACCGACTGCCATGCTTGACCCAAGCGGCAGGGCAGAGGTAATGAAAACTGTGAAGAAGCTTAATCGTGACGGAGCAACGATTATTTATATAACCCACTATATGGAGGAAGCCGCCGAAGCCGACAGAATAATCGTTATGGACAGCGGAAAAATAATAATGGACGATGTTCCGAGGAAGATTTTCCGTGAAGTGGAAAAGCTCAAATCCGTCGGACTTGACGTTCCGCAGGTAACTGAGTTAGCGCACGAGTTACGCAAAGCGGGAGTTAATATTCCCGAAGATGTAATTTACACAGATGAATGTGCGGATTATATAATGAAATTATTGGGAGACACCACATGAAAAAACTAATCACATTACTATTATCGACAGCAATTATCATAAGTATAACCGCCTGCGTTGAAAGCAACCCATATGATGAGTATGACGAAACCGAACGTCAAAGCACCACTACCGAAGCGACAACTACCGTTGAAACGACTGCTACTATTGCTACTACTGCCACTGAGGCGACCTTAGCCGTTGAAACCACCACAACCGAGCAGCCCGCAGAGCCAACTGTAAATGCCGAAATTCTGCCACAGTGGGATGAACTTTATGAGTTGAATAACGACTTAGTCGGCTGGATAGAAATTCCCGGAACACAGATTAATTATCCTGTGGTTCAGCGCACTATATACGATGAAGATGGCAGGATTATAGGTGATAACACTTATTATTTTTCACACGATTTTATGGATGAAGAAAGCGTATTCGGTACAATTTTCGTTGACCGTGCAACCCCGATAATTGACCAAACCCGCCCCGATAATGCAGTTATGTACGGTCATAATATGAATAATGGTTCAATGTTTAGTTATGTGACGAAATACTTCGTACAGGATTTCGGAATGGACGCAATTATTAACCACCCTGTTATCAATTTTGAAACAATTTACGATAACGACAGAAACGAGTATAAAATCTTCGCAGGTGCTTTCTTTAACACGGAGGAACGTCACGGTGAGGTGTATAGATATTTCCAAAAGCGGTTTTTACCCGATGAAGAAGCGTTCTTCGATTTTATCAGCAACGTCATGGACAGGAGCGTTTTCTATACAGAAATCGACCTTGAATTCGGCGATGAGTTTTTAACACTTGCGACAGTTTATTCCCCTCTCGGCGGCGATAGCATGAGGTTCGTATTATTCGCAAGGCGGGTACGCCCTGATGAATCTGCAAGTGTCAATACCGACTTAACATACATGAACCCGTCACCCCTTTACTTTGATTATTATTATGAAGTAAGGGGAGGCGAGTGGGACGGCAGAAACTGGGACACCTCAAAAGTCAAAGGCTTTGATGAATTTTACGGGAATTAATAAAATATAATAAGGGACTATAATTAAATGACAAGAAATATGTTTGAATGGGACGAAAATAAAAACCAAATTAATATAAAGAAACACGGAGTAGATTTCAATGTTGCTTGGACTGCGTTTAATGATGTTCACGCTATTGTTGAAACCGATTATGAACATTCGTATAATGAAGAACGCCAAAATCTTATTGGGTTTGATGAAAACACAAAACTACTTTTTGTTTGTCATTGTGAACGAGGTGATATAATCCGTTTAATATCTGCCCGAAAAGCTGATAAATTTGAAATCGATTTATATTGGAGTGAAAGGGGAAACCAATGAGAAAATTTATTAAAAATCCTTATGCAGAGCGTATAAGAAAAAACGGGTGTACAATTAGAATTACTCGTGGTGAAGGTACAGATAAGGTAATAGTTGAGGAGCGTGTTGTAACACCGGAAGAGATTGCTGTGTCTAATGCAAAACGTGATGATATTCTTTCGGACAGACGTGTCTAATATTGTGTAAATATACAGGAACTGATAACTATGACAGTAATCGAAACTAAGAACCTTTCCTACAAATATTCCGTCGGAACTCCTTTTGAAGTTACCGCAATTAACGATATAAGCTTCACTGTAGAAAAAGGCGACTTCATCGGAATAATCGGGCATACCGGAAGCGGAAAGTCCACCCTAATGCAGCACCTCAACGGCTTATTAAAACAGACAAGCGGCGAGGTGTGGGTTAACGGGCGGAACATTCGTGCAAAGGGTGTTAATATCCGTGACGTTCGGTTTGAAGTGGGATTGGTTTTCCAATATTCCGAGCACCAGTTGTTTGAAGAAACCGTGTTTAAGGATATTGCGTTCGGGCCCCGAAATATGGGATTGTCTGAGGAGGAAATAAAAGAGCGTGTTCTCAAAGCCGCAGAATACATGGGAGTTCACGATACGTGGCTCATACGTTCACCCTTCGATTTATCGGGAGGGCAGAAACGCAGGGTAGCACTTGCGGGAGTTATCGCAATGCAGCCGCAGATTCTGATTTTAGACGAGCCGGCAGCAGGCTTAGACCCGAGAGGGCGGGACAAGGTTCTGTCATATATTTACAACTATCACAAAAATTCCGATATAACGGTAATTCTTGTTTCCCACTCAATGGAGGATATAGTTAAATACGCCAACAAGGTAATTGTAATGAACAAGGGCGGAATTCATTGCTACGAGGACACCGACACGGTGTTCTCCCACGTCAACGAAATCACCGAAATCGGGTTAGGTGTCCCGCAGATTACCCGACTTGCACAATTGCTTAAAGAAAGAGGCGTGGATTTAGGGAACGACATCTACACAGTCGAACGGGCAAACGAGAGGATACTTGACATTATGATGAATACGTGATAATATTATGATAAATACGTGATAATATTATGATAAAAAACGAGTTGGAGGAGCCGGTATTATGTTACAAATAAGACCTGTATCAGATTTAAGGAATAAATTCCCCGAAATAGAAGGTGTTGTCGGCAACGGCGAACCCGTGTTTCTGACTAAAAATGGTTACGGAACAATGGTGGTTATGAGTATTGAGAAATATTCCGAGCTCACCGACGGTATAGAGCTAAAACTTGATGAAGCTGATTATGCCGCCGAAATGTCGAATGTAAGGTATACACATGAGGAAGTATTCACAAGATTAAGGAACAAGAATAATGCTTAAGGAGTATAAGCCGGAATATCTTCCGTTGTTTGAGCAAGATGTTTCCGAAGTGAAAAGATATATTTCAAGTATTCTTAAAAATCCTGCCGCCGCCGAGCGTTTGGTTGATGAAATCGAGAAAGCTGTTGAAAAGCGATTATTGAATCCGACAGCCTATCGCAAATATCATTCTGCCAAAGACAGAAAGCAACCTTATTATACAATCAGAGTTAACAATTACTTAATTTTTTATGTTGTTATAGACGATGTAATGGAAATGCGTCGTTTTGTATACAGCAGAAGAGATATATCAAGGTTGGTTTAATAGAACGACATCTACACAGTTGAACGGGCAAAAGAGAGGATACTCGAATGGATAAAAAAGGAATAATCATCAACAACATAAAAGTGTTTTTTATTCATTTAATATCAACATGCGTTTCAGCGTTTGGTGCATATTTTTTGGAGCTTATCAACCCGATACTTGCGATGGTGCTTTATTTATTATTCATCATTGCTGTCAACATTTTTTGCGGCAGAAAATTCATAAAGAAATACAATAGTATTAAACATAATCTTCTTTCTTTTATACCGGCAGTCGGGCTGCTTGTTATTTTAGTATTGATTCTGTCAATTACCTTTGCTTTCGGAAATAGTGCGGTTATTAATGTTGTAGGTGTATTGTTATATCCTATATGGATGCCGATGTTTTTATGGAGTTTTGCAGATATTAATAATTTGTTATGGTATATGACTATTCTTGCCACAGCAATTTTACCAATCGCATCAATGTGGCGGGGAATGGTCAGCAACCGTAAGAAAATAGAAGGCTCATATGATATGTCTGATATGGTATCAAAGTTAGAGGAGTTAAATAGGTGAATGAATGAAAGAGAGGATACTCGAATGGATAAATACCAACAAATCATAAATCTGTGGCGAAACCCGGAAATAAAAACAGTCACTGATTTAGAAAACAAGCTGCATAATTTCCGTGTGCTGTTTGCGTATAATTCCAATAAAATAGAGAACCCCGAAACCGACTATCACGACACGCGTGAATTATTTGATAACGGCAAAGTAATTAACTACACAGGAAACGCACGAACCTTACTCGAGCAGCAAAACCAAAAAATCTGCTACGACATTCTGAAAGAATATATAATTGCAAAGAAACCCATGACAGTCAATTTAGTTAAAGAGGTTCATCTGCTTTTAACAGCGGGGACATATGATGAACGCCGTTATGTTGACAACAACGAGCGAAGCGGGGAATTCAAAAAAGTCGATTATGTGACAGGGCGGTACGAGGTCGGTTCAAAACCGGAAAACGTCGAAAAAGATATAGTGGATTTATTAAATGAAATTAATTGTGCCGATGATGAAAATATTCTAAAAATCGGGGCATATTTCCACGCAAGGTTTGAATATATTCACCCGTTCGCAGACGGGAACGGACGTGTAGGGCGGACGCTGCTCAATTATTATTTAATGTTGAATAATCACCCTCCGCTAATCGTGTATGACGAGGACAAGAAACACTACTATGAGGCACTCGAAAAATACGACAGCGATGAAGAAATTCAACCGCTTTATGAATTTATTAAATCTCAAACAATCAAAACGTGGGACAGCACGTTAAAAAGGAGTTGATGAATTTGCTTGAAATAAATGATTTACGGAATCTATGCAATGATAAAAGCATTGCTATTACAAACCATGCAAGAAAACGCCTTACAGAACGCAATATAACTATCGAAAATATAAAGACTGCTGTTTCGGCAGGTGAAGTTATAGAACAATATGAAAATAGTAAACCATTCCCGGGGTGCTTAGTTTTAGGAAAAACGGAGCAGAATAAATATATGCACATAGTTGCAAGCATTGAAAGTTCATATCTCTATATAATCACTGCATATTATCCCGATGAAAACGAGTGGGAAAGCGATTTGAAAACCAGAAAGGAGAAACAATTATGAGATGTATTTCTTGCGGAGCGAAAACTTTTGTATCAACAACATCAGATGTTACAGACTTAGACGGACGTCTTGTTATTATTCGTAATGTACCTTGCCATAAGTGTATCGAATGTAACGAGATTATTTATACAGGTGATGTAGTTAAGCATTTAGAAGAAGTATTATCAACGGCTAAGTCAACTATTAGTGAAATTGCCGTTGTGGACTATAACAACAGCAAGGTTGCATAATCGAAACAGAATAAAAATAGAAAAATAAAAAAAGGAAAACCAATGCTTAAAGACATCACCCTCGGGCAATATTTCCCCGGAAATTCAATAATCCACCGGCTTGACAGCAGGTGCAAAATCATATTCGACATGTTCTTTGTGGTCATGCTGTTTATGGCACGCAACTTCACAGCCTTGGCAATATCGGCGGCGTTTATTCTAATCGTATATACCATTTCAAGAATTAAGTTTCGTCTGATTTTAAAAAGCCTGCGACCGATTATCCCGCTGATTGTTTTCACAGGAATACTCAACCTGTTCTTCATAACAGGGGAGGAACCGCTTGTGGAATACGGGTTCATTAAAATATACCCCGAGGGCATGAGTACATCGATATTCATGATAATCCGCATAATCTCATTAATTATCGGAATGTCACTGCTGACGTATACCACCTCACCCATTATGCTGACCGATGCAATTGAAAGTCTGCTGTCACCGCTTAAAAAAATCAAGTTCCCCTCCCACGAATTGGCGATGATGATGACAATTGCACTGCGGTATATCCCAATATTAATCGAGGAAACCGACAGAATTATGTCGGCACAAAAGGCAAGGGGAGCCAGCTTAGACACAGGCGGACTGATAAAAAGAGCAAGGGCGTTGGTTCCTATTATGATTCCGCTGTTTATATCGGCGTTCAAGCATGCGAACGAACTCGCAATGGCGATGGAATGCCGGTGCTACACCGGAGGCGAGGGCAGGACAAGACTAAGGCAGTTAAGGACAAGCTATTTAGATGTTATCGCAGGTTTTATTATGTTATGTATATCGGGTACGGTTGTTTTGGCGAATATGTTATTCTGATTTTGGAGGTTTTGCTATGGCGGCTTGGAAAAGTAAAAACAGGGAAAAGGCGTTCGATGCATTAAGGAAAACTACTAAACAAACGGAGCTTGCCGCAATTGCGATGAAAGCACCGCTTTCCGAGGTGCGGATTGAAGCGGTGGAGATGATTAACAATCAAACGATACTTGAGGAAATCGCAAAAACCGCAACCTGCGGGCCGACACGGCAAAAGGCAGTGGGTAAGCTGACTAATCAGTCGGTGCTTGCGAGCATTGCCCTAACCGATGAAGACGAGTATATCAGAGAAAACGCCGTCGTGAGGTTAGACGACCAGTACATAATTACAAGGGTGGCAATCTCTGATAAAGACAGGAATGTTCGACATGTGGCAGTTGCAAAGTTAGAGGACAATCATGTTTTAAAAAGCATTGCCATGAACGACCCGGACAGCTTCGTTCGAGTGGGTGCGGTGACTAAGTTAAATGACCCGGAAATCCTTGCGGAAATTGCAGAAAACGATACCGATTGCAGTGCCCGACAAAGGGCGGTGGTTAAGATATACGACCAGCCGGTGCTTATTAATATTGCAAGGCTTGACAGTGATGCACGAGTAAGGTTGGAGGCAGTTGCAAGGCTGACAGACCCTGACATTGTAGCAGACATTGCCGTCAACGACAGTGACGGCTGTGTAAGACTTCGTGCGGTTGAGAAATTGGAAGACCAAATCATCTTAGCGAAAATCGCCAAGAACGATAAAGACCGTTTCGTTTGCAGAACAGCGGTAAAGAAGCTTCAAAACCAAAACGACATTCTTGATATTTTAAATTCCTCCACAGATGATGATGTGAAAGTCGAAGCGTATAAAAAATTAGATGAATACAGTGAGTATGCAGGGTTAGTCGGCGACATGGAATACAACGACGTAACCGACGCAATGGCGATGATTAAATTAGCCGAAACCAACCCCTATGTATTATTACCGATATGGAATTGGGTCAAGGCTAAGGTGGAAATCCCCAGATGGGACAACCCTTTGATGAACAGCGGGCCGACAGCGGGCGGGTATCAGGAAATCCGCTTAAAATTCCCGCCTAAGCCGTATGATGCAGAGGATTAAATTATAAACGAAAGTATTAATTTATGAGAAACTTAAAAGTAATAATTTCATTCAACGGTGCTAACTATCACGGCTTCCAGATTCAAAATAACGCTCCCACTATTCAAGCGGAATTAGAAATTGCCGCCGAAAACATTCTGAAAGCTCCAATCGGCATAACCGGCTGCGGGAGAACCGATGCAGGTGTCCACGCAAGGGCGTTCTGCTTTAATATGTGGACGGAGCGGGTTATCCCGCACATGGGATTCGTTAAAGCCATGAACGGGCTTCTCCCCCCGGACATTGCGGTGCTGTCCTGTGAAGATGTTGACGATAATTTCCATGCACGGTATAACGCAACGAGCAAGGAGTATTCTTATCTTATTCATAACGGTTCGGTTCGTGATGTGTTTATGAGGGATATGTCGTTCTTTTACCCGAAAAGCTTAAATGAGGAATTGATGGCTGAGGCGGCGAAATTATTCATAGGAATCCATGATTTTTCCGCATACTGCAAAGCCGAATCATTAGAACTCGTTCAATCCAAGAAATACGGAACCTTCCGCAAAATATACGATTTTACGGTTAAGCGGAAAGGCGAGTATGTTGAGCTGACGGTAACGGGCAACGGATTTTTACACAACATGGTGAGGATTATGGCAGGGACATTGGTATACGTAAGCGAGGGTAAGCGGACTATTGACGATGTGCGTGAATCCTTAGCGGGCGGTAAAAGGGAATTGGCAGGTGTAACACTTCCCCCGCAGGGACTATATTTGAATAAGGTGGATTATGAACCGAAACAACCCGAATGACATTGTTGCTTTCCGCAAACGCAAAAAGCAAAAGAGCAATTTAATAAATCTGATTATATTCGCAATTGTTACAATCTGCGTTTTATTAGTGGTGCTTAACTTTCGAGCGATTGTCGCCCCGTTACAAGGGATTGCACCGAGATTATTCAACACTTTCACAGGCACAACAATGGGTGAGGCGGGTTTCCCCGTGAAGCTGCCCGGCAGCACCGGCTACGCTTTCGATAATTTTGAGGACGGGTTCACCATTGTCACGGATACATATGTGTATATGTATGCCGCAAACGGAGCACAGTATGATTTGTGGCAGCACGGGTACGCTAATCCGAGAATGTCGGTCAACGATAAGAGAATTCTCGTTTATGACCAAAACGGGCGGCAGTTCTCGCTTTATTCTAAAAACGGGCGGGTGTATCACAATTCCACCGACGACAGAATTGTCTATGCCGAAATGGGTTCGGGGGATATGGCGGCAATAGTATACAGAGGAACGGTGTATACTAATATTCTTGAGATATTCGACGGACGGGGGAACTGGAAATACCGTCACCGTTTTGTAGACGAGCATATAATGAGAGTAGCTTTTATGAATAACGACAAGGATATTATTGTGGCGGTAATAGGGTTTTACGGCGGTGATAACACTGCGGCGGTATACAGGTTTGACACGACTACCGCAGATGAGGAGGATGGGGTCTGGAAATCGGTTCTCCCGCTTAACGCATTGCCGCTTGCCATTCACGCAGACGAGGAGAATGTTTTTGTGCTGTGCGATACCGGGCTGTTCTCGTTCGAGGCGGACAGCGGCAAATCGAAAGGCGTTTTCTCATTCGTCGGGAACATCATTGACCATGATTTAAATTCCGATTTCTCTGCATTATTAATCAACGATTTTTCAGCGGGAATAACATGGTTGGTTTTATTGGATTCGTCAGCACAAATAATCGCACAAGCACAAGTTCCCGCGGGTTCGTCACAGGTTAAAATTTCAAAGGACGGCGTATACGTTCTCGAACCCTATCGTATTGCTTGTTATGACACGTTATTGTCAGATTATGAGGCTTTTTCTTTAGACGAGGAGTTCACGAAATTCATAAACATCGGCAATGATATATTGCTGTTCGGTTATGACATGGTGGAAAAATTAGATAGCTTATGATATATTTCTATCTCATATTATTAATAATATCGGTATGTGCCATAACAGCAGACGTAATCCTGCGTTATATGGTTAAGATGAAGAATTTCGACATTGAGAAAAGGTTCTTCAAATACAAAAATGATACTATACCCATTGAAAAGTTTTTACCGGAAACCTTAACAATGGTGTTCGTGTTTTTTTTAGTTTTGTCGGTTTCGGGCGTGTTTTATGAATTCATGCAAATCGTGTGGTATGTTTCACTGCCGTTCGCAATCGTAAGCGGGTTGTTCGCATGTTTTATCGTCCAGCACCTGATGGCAAGTGCGGTAAATTCATTAAAAGGAAACCGCCTCCCGAAAGGGGAAGCGGCAGCAGGACTTAACGGATATTGCACAGCGGAAATTCAAGCGGATTCGTGGGGGCGGGTCAAACTCATTCATAAGGAACACGAGTTTGAGGTGAATGCCGCATGTGCAGGTGAAAAAGATATATTGAACGGTGAAAAAGTCATCTGCGTTTATGAAAGTGACGGGTTTTATTTCGTTGTACGCATTGACGAAATTTATAAGGAATTGTAAACTAAAAATCTATTCTTAATTTTTTATTATCAATTTCATAGGGGTATTGTTCTTGCCATAACGCATTGAATTCACCACGGGAAGAATGCTTCATAAAAGAAAGCCTGAGTTCTTTCAATTCGTCAAGGATTTCCTTCCATTCCTCGTCGGTGTACATGGTGTAGGCTTCAAACAGGATTATTACCCAACCGAAGTCGGTGGGGATTAGTCCGGTATATTCACCGGGGGCAGACAATGCGAAAACCGCATCATGATATTCCTGCCCGAACAGCGTGAACCCCGGTGCAATCCGATAAACTCCCTCTTCACTTAAAATAAGTCCTCTGTCGTTGGAAACCTCCCGCATGACTGCTTCAAAATCCTCGCCGTCTTCAAGGCGAGCCAAAGCGTTCTCAGCTCTCCCACGAATATCCTCAAGGACAGAATCTCTAATGTCGTCAGCGTCTTCATGGCTGCCCTGTGCCCGAATTTCCGAGATAACCCCGCTCACATCGTCGTCAAGCTTGATTAATATATGCTTTACGCTTCGGCAGCCCTCGGGAATATATAATTCATAGTTGGTGTAGCTGTTGGTGTACAGGTTCGGGTTGACGGTAATGTCTGCCCATGCCTCTTCCTGCTGTTGTTTTATGAAAGCGTCGAATTCCTCGTCACTTAGAGTGACAGTGTCAATAACCGTGTCCCACAGGCGTGAGGTTATATATTCGCTGGTGCAGGATTTGCGGATGAACTCCTCGTCAATCCCGGATTCCCGGAGAAACCGTTCATAAAGCATGGTTATCCTTGCGTTAAGCTGTTCCTCAGTGGGTTCATTCGGGAAAGCGGAACGGGCTTCATCAGTGAGGTTTTCACGAACGTCCGCAATCCTTTGAGCGGTGTTTATCTCAATTTGTGCATAATCCTCAGCGGTGAGTGAGCTTATACCTATTCCCATATCCTCGGCAATGCGTAGCTGCACCTGCTCGTTTATTTGATAGTTGATTACCTCACTGCGGGTGACCATTGCGTTATAGGGGTCACTCTCCTCATCAATACCTTGGATATACAGGGCTAAACGATATTCCTTCAGGAACTCGCCGTAGGTTATGTCCGGTGCAGGGGAATTCTCAACCCAAGCGATTACATCGGTTTCTTTAACAGTGCAGGATGACAGGATAATCACAGCCGCCAGCATAACACTTATCAGTTTTACTTTTTTTAACATAATATTCTCCTTTTTATTTATAGAGTATTATAATATATAATTCTTGACTTGTCAACCAATATGTGTTATAATGTATTAATTAGATTTTTCAAAATCATTTCCTATGGGAGGTTTACAATGAAATTTTACATAAAGAAACCGTTGAAAGGGTTTGCTTGGTTGCTTGCGTTGAGCCTTATTATGCTCCCCCTGCTGACTGCTTGCCCCGGTAACGGCGGTGACGACCCCGGTGAATCCTCAACCGAAGAGCCTGCCGATGAAGAACCCATGCCGATTAAAATCGGGTTTATTTACAACGGCTCAGTCGCCGGCGGAACTATTAATAAAATTTTTGAAACAGGGCGTATCCAAGTCGAGAAGAACCTCGGGTTAGAAACCTGTTATATCGAGGGTGTGTTAGTCAAGGATTTCGCTCAAGCGGTTAATGTGTTAATCGAGCATGACGTTAACGTTATTGTATCAGCGAGTAACTATTTCACCAGTGTCTGCGAGAGAGCAGCGTTAGAGAACCCCACAATCAGATTTATCAGCTTCGGAGGGGACTCTGCCTCACATAACTTAGCCAGCTACAGACCGCTTTTATACCAACCGGCAAACGTGAGCGGGTTAGCGGCGGCAGTCAACAGCAACTCTCCCGTTATGGGGATTGTTGCCGACTGGAGAATGTATAACAGCTATGGGGTCATAAACTCATACATCATTGGGGCAAAGTTAGTCAATCAGATAAACTTCAGCACACCGGTGAACTTTGCGTCATCTCAATCCCGTGAAGACACCATAAAAGCGATTGATGATTTAGTCGCACAGGGGAGCGAGATTATATTCGTGTATCAAAGCACGGAATACGGTATTCGGTATTGTGAGGAAATCGGAGTAAAAGTAATCGCCTTTTCCGGAGATTTGCCGGATATTGCACCCGAAAGCTATTTAACCGGATTTTTCTTTAACGTAAATTCATATTTGACCGAGCAGATTCGTTTTATTCAAAATGACTGGGAAATCGAGAACACTAAGGAAAAAGAAGTCAACATCTTCGCCGAGGAGGAGGAACAGGTTATCGACCGCAACAGAAATTTCAAGGGGACGATTACCGATGGCGGATTATCCTCCGGCTTAGTGAGAATGCACCAGCTCAACCCCAAGAACATGTTCGCCGATGTTAAGGACGCTATTAATAATTTAATCGACGGGTTATATCAAAAAGTAAGCGAGCGTGACGGGATATTCGTTGGTGAGTTGCGGGACAATAACGGGCAAATCCAAGTCCCGAGCGGGGTTACACTCGGAATAAAGGATATATTAGGGATAATGTGGTTGGAGGTTAGTGTCGGTCAGAATTTAAAACGCTTCTCCGAGCCGAATGACGACCTTATTTCCTCCGACTTTATTGTAAAGGGTGAGTGGCCCAAGATAGCACCGCCGCCCGAATTACCCGAGACTACCACAGAAGAACCAACTACGGAAGAACCTACTACCGAAGAACCGACCACGGAAGAACCAATTCCGGACGTTCCGGAGCCAACAGACGAACCCGAACCTACCGATGAACCTGTTACAGATGAACCGGAGCCTACCGACGAAACGGAGTCCACGGACGTTCCGGAGTCAAGCGAGGAAACTACAACTGATGAACCCGAAGGGGGATAAGCATGAACCGAAAAGTTACCTTGTGTGCCTACGCTAAATTAAATCTTTATCTCGACATTGTCGGTAAGCGTGAGGACGGTTATCACGAGCTTGAGGGGGTTATGCAGGCGATTGACCTGCATGACAGAGTTACCGTATATATCACCGACACTCCGGGAATTACTGTGACATGTGATAATCCCGAAGTCCCCACCGACAATAACAGTGTCGCCTATAAAGCGGCAGAGCTGTTCATTAAAACCAGCGGGCTTGACAGCCAGAACATGCTGCCTCTCGGAGTTGCCGTGGATATAAAGCAGCAAATCCCCGCTATGGCAGGCTTGGGCGGCTCAAGTGCGGACGGTGCGGCGGTTTTGGCAGGGTTGAACCATTTATTCGATAATGCGTTCAGCATTGCCGAATTATGCGATATGGGCGTTCAATTAGGGGCAGACGTTCCGTTTTGTTTGACAAGGGGAACTGCCATATGCAGGGGGATTGGCGAGGTTTTAACCCCGCTCCCGCCTATTAAGAATGTGTATTATGTGATTGTTAAGCCGGACTATTCCAATTCCACGAAGGAGCTTTATGAAGCGTATGACCTTCACCCGAAAATGCACAATAATAAATTAGACGAGTTTATCACCGCCATTAAAAAAGGTAAATTCAGTGAAAATCTGCATTTGATGTATAACGTATTCCAAAGTGAGAATGATTATAAAATCCACGAGGAATTATACAGTGTGGGTGCAAAAGGAACTAACTTAACGGGGACGGGCAGTGCTGTGTTCGGGGTTTTCGAGGATTTCCACAATGCCCTTGCAGCCTATGGAAAATTAGATTTCCCTTTTAAATACATAGCATGCAACTTAAGCGAATAAAATAAGTAATAATGAATAAGTAATAATGAATAATTTTGGTATTTTAAATCCGTCGCCGCAGGCGACACAATAATTGTTAATTGTTAATTGTAAATTGTTAATTGACATAAGGGGGGTTATTTTATGATAACTAAACGTACACATCTCGGTAACATCATTGTTACAAAGCAATTCTTCGGGGAGCTAATCGGGCGAACCATTGTAAACTGTTTCGGTGTGGTGGATATGAATGCGGACGGTCCCAAGCAAACAGTTTTTGAAACGCTTCCGTTTCTGCCTAAGATTTTCCCGAAAACTAATTATATAGACAAAGGGATTTCCTTTAAAATCATAAACGACAAGCTGTATATTCAGCTTCATATAACTGTTATGTACGGGGTTAATGTTTCCTCCGTAGTTAAGAGTATTCAACATAAGATTAAATACGTTGTTGAGGAAGAAACCGATATAAAGGTTGAACGTGTTAATGTGTTTATTGACGGGATTAAATCGTAAAAATATATTTATGACGGAGGGAAAACCTTGGACGGGAAAACATTAAGAAATGCAATTATATCGGGTGCAAACAATATTATAAATAACAAGACAGAGGTTGACGAGTTAAACGTGTTCCCCGTACCCGACGGTGACACGGGTGCGAATATGTCTGCCACCATGAAAAGTGCGATTGCCGAGCTTTCTGTAATCGAGGATGACGCAGATGTGGGCTTAGTCGCCGAAAAAACCGCCTCGGCTATGCTCAGAGGTGCGAGAGGGAACTCGGGCGTTATTCTGTCACTGCTTTTCAGAGGATTGTCTAAGGGGCTGAAGGGTAAAGTCACCGCTACCCCCGCCGAGGTATGCATTGCTTTTGAACTTGGTGTTGAGGCAGCGTATAAATCGGTTATGAAACCCACAGAGGGAACTATATTAACAGTCGCAAGGGAGGCTGTTGCGGCGGCTAAGGCTCATGCGAAAATCGCTGACAGCTTTACCGAGGTTTTCCGTGTTCTTGTTGAGGAGGCGGAAAAATCGGTTGAGAGAACCCCTGACCTGCTCCCTATGCTGAAAAAAGCAGGCGTAGTCGATGCGGGCGGCGTTGGGTATCTCTATATTTTAAAGGGAATGAAAAGCGTTATCGACGGTGACGGCATTATCGAACAGGGTGGTGCGGGTTCTGCTAAGGACGCAATTGTCACAAATGTGGCAGGTTCGTTTGACGCTGATATTGAGTTTACTTATTGTACGGAGTATTTAGTTAAGAAAAAAGTGGGTGCTAATGACATTTCTGCCCTGCGTGCGTTTTTGGAGTCAATCGGTGACAGTGTTGTGGTCGTCGATGATGAGGAGATTATCAAAGTCCACGTTCACACCGAGAACCCCGGTAAAGCCTTAGAGGAGGGGTTGCTTTTCGGAATGCTGACCGGTATGAAAATCGAGAATATGCGGGAACAGCACCAAGTAGAAGCCACAAAAGTTGAACAACAGAAAAAGAGGAAATTACCTCCCAAAGCACCTATTGAGAAATTCGGGATTGTGGCAGTGGCAAGCGGTGCAGGCTTAGAGGCGTTGTTCGTTGATTTAGGTGTTGATTCAATCGTTCGGGGCGGGCAGACCTTTAACCCGTCAACCGAGGATATTGTTGAGGCGATTTTGGCGACTCCCGCAAAGAATGTCTTTGTTTTACCAAATAACAAGAATATTATATTAGCGGCGGAGCAGGCACAAAAAATGATAAAGGACAGGAATGTTGTTGTGCTTCAGTCGAGGTCTATACCGCAGGGTATATCGGCGTTGTTGAGCTTCAGCCCTGATTTCGACGTTAAGGAAAACTCCGTTCAGATGACCCTTGCGTTAGACCGTGTGGGTTCGGGTGCTGTAACCTTTGCCGTGCGTGATTCTGATTTCGAGGAGAAGAAAATCAAGAAAAACGATATTCTCGCCCTCGATAACGGTAAGTTAGCATATGTTGAAAAAGACGTGACTAAGGCGTTAATCCGCATTACCAAAAGAATGGTGAAAAACGATTCCTCTTATGTGACGGTTATTTACGGAACTGATATTTCTGATATGGCGGCGGAGGAGGCGTTCAGGCAGCTGCGTGCCAAAATAAGTGACGATGTTGAGATGGTTCTTGTGAACGGCGGTCAACCGATATATTATTATATCGTATCAGTGGAGTAAATGAAAATAACCGATAATATCAAAACAGTTCAAGGCATATCCGATAAGCGTGCCGCTTTATATAAAAAGCTCGGGGTAGAAAGTGTCGGCGATTTGCTGACGCACTACCCTCGCGGTTATATTGACTTTACTGCCCCTGTAGAAATCTCTGCGTGTGAGGTGGGCGAATATTGTGTAATATGTGCAATTGTAAAGAAAAAGCTGTCGCCCTATATAGGCAGTAGAATCCCTGTTTATAAATTAATACTCACTGATGAAAGCGAAGAGATACTCTGTACGTTTTTCAACAGTGAGTTTAGTTATAATAAATTGATTTTAAATAAAGAATATATTTTTTACGGGAAAATTAACGGTAGACCACCCCGTCCCTACGGGACACCCCTCCTCGGAGGGGAATTAAAAGAGATTGTCAACCCGCTTTTTATTCTGACTGATGACCCGAATAAGCTATTACCCCGTTACCGGTTGACAGCGGGGTTAAGCCATGCAATCGTTTCGGCAAACGTGAAAAATGCGTTTCGTTTGATTGAGAATACAATGTTCAGCGATTTGCCGTGTGAGATTCTTGAGGAATATTCACTTATGCCGGTGGGGCAGGCTGTGAAGAATATCCACTTCCCGACTTCTATGGAGGAATACCGTTCGGCGAAACGCAGCTTGGTTTTTAAGGAGCTGTTAGTTCTGCAATTAGGAATGGCGATTATCCGTTCACGCAATCGTAAATTAACCGGAACGCCCATGAAAGATTATGACATATCGCCTCTTTATAAAACACTGCCGTTTAAACCGACAAAGGCACAGGTTCGCTCGGTCAACGAATGTATCGCAGATATGAAAAAGCGTGTCCCGATGAACAGGCTTTTACAGGGTGATGTAGGAAGCGGTAAAACATTAGTTGCGGCGGCTTTAGCGTATTACGCACATTTAAACGGGTTTCAGACAGCGTTAATGGTGCCTACCGAAATATTAGCAAAGCAACACTATAAGACATTAAACGGGTTTTTGGAACCGCTCGGAATAAAATGCACTCTGATTATAGGCGGACTTAAAGCAGGTGAGAAAAAGCAGGTTTATTCCGAGGTAATGAGCGGGGAGGCCTCGGTAATCGTGGGGACGCACGCACTTATTCAAAAAGGCGTGGTGTTCAATTCATTGGGATTAGTCGTGACTGATGAACAGCACCGCTTCGGGGTAGGGCAGAGGAGTGAGTTGATTTCTAAAGGGCATAACCCCCATACCCTTGTTATGTCGGCTACGCCAATACCGAGGACGTTGGGGCTGATAATCTACGGTGACTTGGACATTTCCCTCCTTGATGAAATGCCGAAAGGCAGAAAGCCGATTATGACCTACGGGGTCGGTACAGATTATCGGGAGCGGTTGTACAGGTTTATAATAAAGCAGATTAATGAGGGCAGGCAGGCTTATATAGTTTGTCCGTTGATTGATGAGGGTGTTTCCGAGAAAACAAGTGCTGTTAAGTATTACAATGAATTAAAAGAAGAATGGTTCGGTGATATTGAAATAGGACTGCTTCACGGGAGAATGAAGCAGTCCGAAAAAGATGAGGTCATGGGGTTGTTTAAGTCGGGGAGCATAAAGGTGCTTGTTTCGACTACTGTAATTGAGGTGGGGGTTGATGTTCCTAATGCAACGGTAATGCTTATAGAAAACGCAGAGCAGTTCGGGCTGTCGCAATTGCACCAGTTAAGGGGGAGAGTGGGCAGGGGTGAGGAACAGTCCTACTGTGTGTTAGTGACGGACAGCAAGTCCCCCTATACAAAAGCGAGAGTGGATACCATGACAAGAACCTGCGACGGTTTCGAGATTGCGGGCGAGGATTTGAAGCTCAGAGGGCCGGGTGACTTTTTCGGGAGTAAACAGCACGGGCTGCCTATGCTGAAAATCGCAGACATGACCGAGGACAATGATGTAATTATTGAAACACAGGACTTGGCGAGGAGCATTATTAAAAATGACCCGGACTTGCGGCAATCTGCCGAATTACGAGAATTGGTCGCAGAATTATTTAAGGACAGTAATGAATATGGATATAATTGAGCGTTGGAGATACCCGAGGTTTTTTTCAAATGATATAAATTTATCAGAAACGGACTTGCACCATGCTAAGTCGGTTCTCAGAATGAAGCAGGGCGATAAGTTAATAATCTGCGACGGGAAAGGTACGGATTATATTTGCGAATTCGGCGAAAACATTAAAATCATCGAAACTGTTAAAAATGAAACAGAGCCGAGTATTCATATTCGATTGTTCCAGTGCTTGCCGAAGTCGGATAAAATGGACATGATTGTTCAAAAAGCGGTGGAGCTTGGCGTAGTTGAGATTGTTCCTGTAATATCAAGGCGGGTTATTGCTCGTTCTGATAAGATAACCAGATGGAACAAAATCGCTTATGAGGCGGCGAAGCAATGCGGGAGGGGAATTGTTCCGAGGGTCAGCGAGGTTAGGAAATTCGATGAAGCAGTTAAGGAATTGAACAATGATACATTGGGTATAATATTCTACGAATGCGGCGGTGAACGATTAAACGAAATTTTGCCAAAGCGGGACTATGTGGGCATCGTCCCCTACATTGGAATGTTCATCGGTTCGGAGGGCGGATTCACCGAGGAGGAAATCGAGCTTGCGAATTCTCATGGAATTGTGACTGCCACACTCGGCAAGCGAATTTTAAGGGTGGAAACAGCTCCGATTGTTGCACTTTCTCTATTGATGAATTTAACAGGAAACATGTAATAATTTTGGTGAATTTGCTACTTTTTAAGTATAACTATTGAAAAATAAAAGTAAATATTATATAATAATATACAGATTTTGGTAATCAATAAATGAAAAGGAAGGTTTTCAACATGAATAAAGGATTGGGAGTTTTAATAATCGCAATTGTGGCGTTGGTTGCGGGTGCAGTGGTTGCCGCCTTGCTTATAAGGAAAAAACTGTCCGGGAACGAAATTGATTTCGATGATTTCGACATTGCCGTTGATGATGAGGAATTCGAGCATTTTTTTGGTGATGAGGAAACAGATGTAATCGTTTCCGAGGAAGAATAATAATAATGTAGGGGACGACGACCCTGTCGTCCCGTAAGCAAAAAAATTCGCCCCTTTTGTGAACACACGAAGGGGCGTGAATTTTTGAAATACGCTTTATCGTTAACCGACGACATCGCCGGCGGCAAGCCCCGCTTTGCGGGATTTACGGGGATTAAACGCTTTCTTTTTTGTTGGCGAAACACTCACTGCAGTATACCGGTCTCTCGTCACGGGGTTTGAACGGAAGTTTTGCTTCTCCGCCGCATTCCGCACATGTTGCGATGAACGGTTCTCTGTTTCTCATGGAACTCTTCTTAGCGTCGCGGCAGATTTTGCAGCGTTGCGGCTCGTTTACGAAACCTTTTTCAGCGTAGAATTCCTGTTCGCCTACTGTGAATACGAAATCCGCTCCACAGTCTTTGCATTGTAGGGTCTTGTCGTCGTACATTTGCTTTTACCTCATTTTGGATTTTTAACGACCGAAATTTCCATTCCGGGTCTATATAACCGGTTTGCACCGAATTATAGTCATGACATACTGAGCATACTGCTGAGCTTGCTCCTAAGCTTGCCCCTCGCACGGGATAATGCATTGTCTACCGATTTGACGCTGATTGAGAGTTTTTCGGCAATCGCTGTGTAGCTGTAGGAGTTTAAATATAGAGTAAACACCCTTAGCTCGGTTTCTGACAGGGTTTCGGAAAGCCACACCGCTATTTCGCTTTCACTCTCTTTTTCGATTATAAATTCCTCGGTTAACAGCTTGTCCGGGGTTTGTGTAACATCAAATTCTTCATTCGATGATAAGCGGCTGTTTTTCCTGCCGAACGCAGCAGTCCTGATTTTGTTGGTTATGCAGGCATTAGCGTATGCCTGAAACGAACCTTTTTCCTCGTTATAGGTTCTTATGGCGGAGAGCAATCCTAAAATTCCCTCGGAAACAAGGTCATCAGTATCAACCGTGTCTGATGATTTTTGCTTAATCTTGTTGGCGATGATTTTGACAATCGGCATGTATTGAGAAATCAAAGCAACCTCGTCTGATACTACCAACAATATCCACCTGCCAATTCTTTTTAAAGAAATTGTAACATTATGCGTATATAATGTCAATAAAATTAATGTAAAATTATTAATTTTCTAAATATATTGCATAATTAAGTTTTTTGCATTATTAAAAAATGGTGAAAATGCACAATTATGTCGATGAATATATTTTTACCGAGCTTGGGGAAAATATCCCTTACAACAGTAAATCCGATATTTCTATATGGTCGGAGGACATATCGTCGTCCTCGTCATTGTCCTCGTCCATGTCGAAATTCCAGACGGCGTCGAGCGATTCGGGCGTGATTTTGATAACACCGCTGTCATCGGCACGTGTCCCCTTATCGGTTGCCGCCATGAAATCATCAAAATTGTCATGATTGTCTTCTGCGGGGGTTGGGGGTTTTTCGGCGACGTAATCATTAGCCGGGACGTTCTCCGAGCCGGATAGTGTGAAGCCACCCTCGCCATTTTCAGAAACTGAAAGAGCACCTGTAGTAGGCGAAAGCATCATCTCAAACAGACTTTCATCAAGGTCGCCGCCCTTTTCGTGTTTAACAACAACATCATTTTCCGAAAGGTTAGAGCCTTTAATGCCCGTCTCGTCATTAGAGTTAAGCATGAAGTCTTGGAAATCCTCGGAGAATTCGCCCTTATTGCCCTTCTTCAAGAGCGGAGTGTCGTCGCTTGCGTCGGAGACCTCGAGTTGAATATCCTCTATTTCAATTTCCGGTTCTTTAACGGGTTGAACCATTTGAACAGGCTCGGGTTGGGGTTCTTGTTTCGGTGCAGGGTCGGGTTCGTCAAGCGAGAAGTCAGAGAAGTCGCTTAAGTCGTTGCTCATGTCGGAATCGTCAGAATCGTCCCCGTCGAATGCGAAGTCAGCAAATTCGCTTAATTCATCGCTTGTTGTGTCGGCAGAGCCGGAAACACCTAAATCTGAACTGTCAATCGTGAAGTCTGCAAAATCGTCCAAATCGCTGACTGCGGGTTCGGAGGCAGCTGCCGGTGCAGGTGCAGGAGTTGGTTCGGGTGCGTCAATTGCGAAATCGGCAAACTCGTCAAACTCACTCGAAACGGCAGGAGCGGCGGGCTTTGACGCTTTCTGCTCTGCCGGCTTGTCAATTGTAATTGTTGACTTTGCGGTGGCTGCAGATGCTTTAAAGGAAGCCAACCCGTCCTCAAGGGAGGTAATCGCTTCACTGAAAAATGCCGCTAATGCGAAATAGTTATTGTCTGCCTTGGTTTTCCCGTCCCTTAACTGCTCTAACACAGCCTTGAACGCTTCGGGGTCGCCGGAAGATACCACGGTTTGTACAGGTGCTTTTCCGCCTGCCGCATTGGCTTTTTCAAGATTGGTTAAATCAGATTGAAGCTTTGCCGATTTTTTACGTTCAGCCTCAAGCTCTTTATTTAATGATTCGATTATTTTTGCCGATTCACCGTCACCGCCTGAGGGTGCAGAGCCGCTCCCCGAAAGCTTATTGTTGGTGATGTATGTTTGCAGCTCATCTTCTTTTTCTTTAATCAGATTTTTTATGTAAAGGTTGACTTCCCTCTTGTCGAAGCCCATAGGAACAGTTTTGAATACACCGCCCTGTTGTGAGGGTTGGGGTTGCTTTTGTTTTTCAGCCATTTGAAAGCCTCCTTTTATAAAAAATAAACAATTAATAATTATTATAACATTAATTTATTAATAATTCAATAGGTAAAAATTTATAAATAATGCAGTGATATTTTGAATGAATTGCTTAAAAATAAGCGATTTTTATAAGAAAATAAAAAAATATATAAAAAAGACTTGAAAAATTTATTTTTTTAGTGTATAATAACAAAGAATAAATTGTAAAGGCGGTGCAGACCCATGATTGATAAAACAATTGCTTTCAGTTCGGTTCAGCGAGAGCGGGAAAATGAGATGAAGGAAATCCTTGTTACCGTGTATGAAGCACTTCGGGAAAAAGGGTATAATCCGATTAATCAGCTTGTGGGATATATTCTCTCGGAGGACCCGACGTATATCACTACTTACAACAATGCGAGAAGCCTTATCAGACACATTGACCGTGATGAGCTTTTGCAGATGTTGGTGAAAAGCTATTTGGCTGAATAGCGTTTTTTCCATGATTTTCATAAGTATATATGTTTTCTTTTTAGTTAAAATAATTGCAACGGGCTTTTTCAGTCCGTCGTTAATTAGCGAAAGGAAACAATATAATGAAATCAAGATTACTTTTAATATGTGCAATTATCGGGTGTGCGGTTATTTTAACAAGCTGTAAGCCCAACGTTCCCGCAAAGCATGAGGAAGAAGGCAATAACACATCGATTACTACATTGCCGCACAACAATAATACCTCGGGAACAACCGCATCCACTGAAGAAGAAGTTAATCCGGGCGGCATAACCTCGGAAAATGAAAATAATAATTCAGCGGCAGTTGGGGAAAATACCCCGACTGCCGATTATAATAACTTGGCGTTTTCGGCGGGCGAACGCAGTTCGCCCCTACAAAATTCTCAACTGTCAATAGGTTGGGGGTTGGGTTCGGCGACCGACGATAACGGACGTCCCGTTGATGCGGTTAATGCCAATGAACAGTATGGGGAATTAGGTGCGGTGTTCATCGGGGAGAACAATAACAGGATTTATCTGACGTTCGATGAGGGGTATGAGAATGGGTATACCGATGTTATTTTAGATACATTGAAGAGCAAAGGGGTTTCTGCGACGTTCTTCGTGACCTATGACTATTGCAAAACCTCGCCCGAATTAGTAAAGCGAATGATTAGAGAGGGTCATGTCGTGGGAAACCATTCGTACAGTCACCCGTCGTTCCCGAGGTGTTCTGCTGAGCAGGTACGTGACGAGATAGGGAAGCTGCACGATTATGTGAAAGAAACATTCGGGTATGAGATGAACCTTATACGATTCCCGATGGGAGAGTTTTCCGAGAGGTGCTTAGGGATTGCACAGGAAATGGGGTATAGGAGTGTTTTCTGGAGTTATGCCTATGTTGACTGGGACGTGAATAATCAGCCAAATCCCGCTGTGGCGTTGAAGAAGCTGACTAATAATTCTCACCCGGGTGCGATATTCCTGCTTCATGCAGTGTCGGCGACTAATGCCGAGGTTTTACCTCATCTGATAGACTACTGGCACAGCGAGGGGTATAAGCTGGGGTTGTTGTAGGGTTAATTTTCGTCGATTTCATATGCGTATTCTGAGCCGAAATTCGTGACGAATTCGCCGTCTGTCAATATTTCTTTTCCGATTCTGTATGAGCCTATATCGACTAATTCTTCCTCGGTGAATTCTATATCGTTAATATTTATTAATTGTTTTGATATGATTATGAATTTTCCGTCGTCGGTTTTTTCAATCGTGTGCAGGAAATAACCCACAAGGTAGAAATAACCATGGTAGCCGTATTGATAATCTGCACTGACGGCTTGATATATATTATCGGATTGTTCAATTTTTATTATTAAGCTGTTGTAGTATGTCGCTCCGCTTGCATCGTTTGTCAGTAAAACGGCTATTGTTTCGTTCTCATTATCCCACAAAACTCTGCAACCTGTATTCACCGGTAATCCTGTTCTTCCCCAATAGTCTTCATGATTGTTGAGGTTGCTCAGGTTATAGCCGCTTATTGAGAAATCAGGGCTGTAGTTTTCTTTTATAAAGCTCTCGATTGTTTCGGGGGTGATTGCGTATGCCTGCACTATATCGCTTTCTGTATCGGCTTTTATGAATTTTTCAAACTGTTCCTCAGTGTATTGAAAGTCAGCTTCTTCGATATTAAAATCCCTTATGAATATTCTGATAAGGTTCTCAAGGGGAATATTGTTAATATGATTGAAAGCGGCTAACGGGGTATAGTGAGGCATTTGATTGAATCTTTTTATGAAAAACGCTGCTTGCATTGCTTCGTCAAACGGTAAGGGGGTCAGCTTTCCGTTTAAGTTTAGAAATACTTCGGCTGTTAATTTGTCAACATATATGCTTTCACGATAGCCGGTATTGTTTACATACCAGTAACCCCAGTAATAGCTTGTACTGTTGATTTCGTATGCCCAGCCGTCTCGGAAATCAAAGCGGTGAATGTCATTGGGGTCTGCCACGTCCTTAACCGCCTGTAACGCTTGTTCTATGGTGATATATGGCGATTCGGGCTCGGTGGTTGCGGTTGTTTCGGCGGTAGTAGTTGTAGTAGTAGTTACAACGGTTTCGGATGCGTCGGTGTTCTGTAAATTATCGGGAATGGATTGATTGCAGGCTGTAAGCAGAAATACTGCAATGAGCAATAATGCTGTTATTTTTTTCATGTCGGTTTCTCCTAATATGTTGTATTTATTCAATTATATCATCGTGTTTTTGAAAAAGCAATTAAAATTCGGTTACAGTTTGGTTACATTTCGGTTACGGGGTTCGTAATAATAAATCGAATGTGATTTCTTTCCCGAATTCGTCTTCCTTTAATCCTGTAATAAACGGCTTAAAGCCCGCACTTTTGTAAATATGAAGTGCGGGTTCATTATCGGGTTCGACGCCGATTGTCTGTTCGATGTAGCCTCGTTTGTTGCAAGCCTCAATCGCCTCGGAAATGAGAATAGTGCCAATTCCCAGTCCTTGAGCCGCTTCATGCACACGCAATGCGAAGAGGTAGGCTCGGCGGTTTTGGATTATGGCTTCAGGGAGATTATCGTTCTTGAACATTATATTAATCTCGCCGGCTAATTTTCCGCCTAATTCTGCAATTAAACAAATTTCTTGACCTGTAGCAAGGTTGTTCCGGCGGGTTTCGGCGAATTCCGGGTGCGGGGTCATGTCGAATAGCTTGTTCAGCTCGCTGAAGCGTTCTAAGGGTAATTGTTTGATTATTACTTCCATTTTTTTATTTCCTTATTCTAATTATTATGACGATTGTTATTGTTATGGCTGTCAGCGATAATGCGGCGATTGTAATGTATAACGGCAGGTTGTTTGGTTCGGGAGGGGGTTCGGGAGGGTCATGAGGTTCTTGCGGAGGTAGGGTTATAACGGTTGTGGCGGCAGTTGTAGTAGTGGTAGTAGTTGCAATGGTGGTGGTAGTAGCTGTTGTTGATTCAGGCGGGACGATGTGGGCATCGTCCCCTACGGATTGAGGGGGTTCGGGTTCAGCGGGGATGAAATAGTCTAAGGCGTTGAAATAGTCCCTGTGTTCCGCTCTGAAGGCACGATGGTTCTGGGAGAACGCAAAGGGGGTTATATCAAAGTATCTCTTGGGGGCGGTGGTTTTGTTGTATCTGCTGTGTTCGTATAGATTCCGACTGTCCCACCCGGAGTCCATGAAAACCCAGCGAGCCTCCTCCTCGTACCAGAACGCCGTCCACTCGTGGTGACGGTCTTCCGTGGGGAGGTTTTCATATTCATTAAGCTGGACGGCTGTTCCTATGACTGTGATTGCTTTAAGTCCCGCCGCCTCCAACATTGCCGCCGTGAGATTGGCATAACCTGCACAGACGGTCTTGCGGTCGTAGAGGACTTTGTTGAGTGCGATTGTTTCAAGAGTGACCTCCATGTCACGTGCGTCGGTGTCATAATAAATGTTCTCGGCAACCCAGCCGGTTATTGCACGTGCCTTGTCATAGTTATTGTCAAGTCCGTCGGTGACTTGAGCGGTAATCGCTTTAATCTGTGACAGGGTTTCGGCAACATCTTCCTCGGTGCCGCTGACATTAACCAAATATTGAACTGTTACGATGAGCGGCATTTCTGTGTGGTTTTCGGCAAGGCTGATGTGCCTTTCGTCGAACCCGTTGTCTGCGAAATACCACCCTAAGCCGCTTTGGTATTCGACACGGTAGTTGTAAACTAATCCCGATTTTTTGGTTAAACGAATATAAGCGAACCTGTCGGTGGTAACTCCCGAGAAGCTCGCTGTGTAGGTATTGTCGGAGTTTTGCCGGAATTCGAGCGAATTGTCCCTCAGGGAGGCGACGATTTCAAACATGATGACGGGGTCATTGGCGTAGTAGCCGTGAGCGGTTATTGTATTGCCGTCTGCTGTGAATACCGAATAACGTAGCGGGTCATGTGTGGTGATGAGCGTACTTCGCCGCCCGCTTGTCCCCTCAGCGGAAGCGGTTGTTGTGAATATGAAGCATAATGTTGTGATAAGGCATAATAGTTTTTTCATACTCACATTATAACGCCATAATTGTCAATTGTCAATTGTACATTGTCAATTGTCCGTCAACTGCCGTAATATTTTTCTATGAACTTATGGGGTTTAATTATTTCGGGGTATTCAATCTCGACCGCTATAAAATCCTCGTCATTTGTAAGGATAATATCAACATCTTCATTTAACGCTGAAGCTAATATAGGTAAATCCTTTTTGTCTCTTATATGAGGATAATACGCAGAGTTGATTGTTTCGGGTGTGTATAAAAGCACGTATGGTATCTCTTTTAACTTGGACTCTAATATGTCATATTTAGTAGGAAATTTTTCTTTTGTTGTTCTTTTTAATTCATCGACTATATACGTTGATAAAACGATTGTATGTTCCTCTGCAATAATATCTATCAGTTTTGTCAGATAAGGCGACGAAAATACTATTGCGGATATGAACACATTGGAGTCAATCATTATTCGCATAACGCTCCTCCCACATTTTTCCCCTGACCTCATCAACCAAAGCGACTACATCCTGTTCATCTTTTAAATCGAGACGCTCTGCCTCTCCTGAAAATGCTTCTCTTAACTGAGCAAAAGCGATTTTAGTGGCGTTTGCAACTACAATTCGACCGGCATCTTCTATAAAAACAACCTTGTCACCCTCACGAACACCGAGCTTTTTGCGAATGTCTATTGGAATTGTAATTTGTCCTCTGCTTGTGATTTTTGCAACTTCCATTATTTAATCCTCCAAATCTTATTTTGCTTGAAAAACTTACTTTACTTATTATAACATAATAATTGTCAATTGTCCATTGTTCGTCAAGTCCTGTCATAAACCCGTCAATGGCATACGAGCATATATCCCCGCCGATTATTTCGCCGCCGAAGACCAATACATTCCCGAAAACGTCGCCTCCTAAGGAGTGGTTCAGAATTCTGTAGGTGTACATTGTGACCGCCCGCCCCTTATGCTCGGACAGGTCGAAACCATGCGATTTTTGCAGGGTGTTATAGTTTTCGTAGGTTTCGTCGAATGTTTCCGGAATGGTTACGGTTTTTATTCCGGAGGGGGTTTCAGAGACGATCCACCCTAAGTTGATTAAGAATTCGGCGGCTTGGTCCGGTGAAGCTGCCATCGCCTCCTCCGCTTTGAGAACCGATATTCTCGCCGCCGCAAGCATTAGGATTAATCCGCCGACTAACCCGATTAATAAAAACGTCTTGTTATTGGTTATTCTTTTGTGCATAGTATCACAAATCCTCCTTGTCTTTTGGCACTATTGACCCTATGTCCAATTTATATGTTAAGAAATGTACAAAATTACTCTTACAATTTAAGCAGTATTAACAAAAAACATAATGCAACTGTGGGTTTATGCCGATTATGCACATTTTTTTGTGAAAAATCACAACAATTCAATTTTTTATGTTAACGGAATTTGTCACGCTTAGTGAAAACCTATAAAGAATTGAAAAAATTTTTAGTTAATTAGGTTCTTTTCTTTTTGGAGGAATTCTGCTATTATGATTAAGTAAAAGAAAATATTATACAACAGGAGGATTCTTAAAATGGCCAGTTTATCACTGAGAGGCATTTACAAGCGTTATCCGGGCGGCGTTGTGGCGGTTTCGGATTTCACGATGAACATCAAAGATAAGGAATTCATAATTTTAGTAGGCCCGTCCGGTTGCGGAAAATCCACCACTCTGCGTATGATTGCAGGGCTTGAGGAAATATCCGAGGGTGAATTATTCATCGGTGACCGCCTTGTAAACGACGTCGCTCCTAAAGACAGAGACATTGCGATGGTGTTCCAGAACTATGCTCTTTATCCGCATATGACCGTGTTCGAGAACATGGCGTTCGGTCTTAAGCTCAGAAAAGTTCCCAAAGACCAAATCAAGAAATTAGTTGATGAAGCTGCGAAAATCCTCGATATTGCTCACTTATTAGACCGTAAGCCTAAGGCGTTATCCGGCGGTCAGAGACAGCGTGTGGCGTTAGGGCGTGCGATTGTTCGTGACCCGCAGGTATTCTTGCTTGACGAGCCGCTTTCTAACTTAGACGCTAAGTTAAGGGCACAGATGAGGACGGAGTTATCTAAACTGCATAAAAAATTAGGTACTACCTTCATTTATGTAACGCATGACCAAATCGAAGCTATGACCATGGGTGACAGAATTGTTGTTATGAAGGACGGCTATATTCAGCAGATTGACAGCCCGATTAACCTTTATGCAAACCCGATTAATAAGTTTGTTGCGGGATTTATCGGTTCGCCGCAGATGAACTTCATTGACGCTAAGTTACTCATGCTCAACAATAAATATACTATAGAGTTCGGCTCTGAAGATACCAAAACTACTCGCGGACGTAAGTTCTATGTTGAAATTCCGCAGTCTAAGAGCGATATTGAAGCGTTGAGATACTATGTTGACAAGGATATTACTCTTGGTGTTCGTCCGGAAACTATCCATGATGAGGAAATGTTCATTTCTAACGCTAAAACCGGTGTTATCGAAGCAACGGTAGACGTTACTGAAATGATGGGTGCTGAAACTTATCTGTATCTGACTTGTGAGGGTATTCCGCTGACGGTTCGTGTTTCCAGCCGTTCAACAGCACGCCCGCAGGACGTTGTTAGATTAGCGATTGACCCGAATAATATTCACTTGTTTGATGTGAATGATGAGCATTCGATATTAGTGTAACGAGATGTTTTAATGAAACCGTGTAGTCGAGAGATTACACGGTTTTTCTTGACTTTAAGCGTTATTTATAGTAAAATGCAATTAATAATGGAGGGTGACAAAATGGGATTGATTATGCTGTTTGAAATGTTGGCAGGGGTGTTACTTGTCTATGCATATGTTATTGCGATAGTATTTATAGTTTTAGCAACAACGTTATTGGTAGCGATTGTTCTGATTATTATCGGAATTAGACGACCTAAAGGTAAAAGGAAATGGTTTTTTATTCCCGCAATTGCATTAACTATCCCTACTTTATTAGTAACAGGATATGTGGCAGTCAGTCATGTTCAATATGAGATTGAACAAAGAGAAAATAGATTATATTATGCCATTATGAATATAAATGTTGAGGAAGTTCAAAATCTATTAGAAGAAGGGGTTGACCCCAACAAAAAATACTTAAATCATTACCCGTTACACCAAGTGAGTTATAGAAAATCCGAATGTGAGGAAGAACGATTACAAATACTTGAGCTGTTATTGAAATATGGGGCAGACCCGGATATATGTGAAACGTTATATAGTTGGACGTTATTGCAAGGATTATGCCTCACAGATAGTCATTTTAATTATCAAGCGATAGAATTGCTGTTGGAATACGGTGCAGACCCGAATTTAGAAAATCCTAACGGGAAAACACCATTGGACTTGGCAAAAGAAAACAATAATAAAAAGTTAGTTGATTTACTTATAGAATATGGTGCTGTTGGTTAAATGAAAATCCCCCGATGTATTAAACGGGGGGGTTGTTGACAATGCTGGATTTATTTGGTATAATGGCAAGCGGCATGGATATGCCGGGGGCAGACCTAAAACGGTGGCGGTTCGTTCCTCCTGCAAAGGAGGTGATGTCTATTGGAAATATTGGATATTATTCTGATTATATTGTATGTTGTGTGTGAAAATGCACAAGTACTTAAGTCCTTGTTAGACTCTCTAAAACGGAAATAACCGCCCTGCTACCAAACGAGACGGTTATTTTTGTAATCGAACTTTGAGGAGCGACCGTCACTTGGTCTGCCTCTTTCTGATATAATACCATATTTTTATAATTATGTCAACTCTTTTTTTATGAAGGGATTATTCCAAATCAAGTATATTCATCTTGTCGATTTCTTTATTGGGGTTTACTGTAAGCTGAGGGGCTTTCTTTTTCATTAATGCACGACAGATGAAGAAGATGATTAGAGTTATCCCGAGCAAAACAATTGTGTTTAAAACTATAAACACAATGGCTACATAGTTTACATCTAATTTTGCTACAAACGCATCGGTGTCACGGTATGCCTCGGGAAAATCTTTATCTACGTATTTGTCGGAGGGGATTTCTTGGTCTGCATCAATAACGCTCACCTCGGTGTGAACGGATTCCTCGTGAAAAGTTGCTCCCCGAAATGTAAATAAACCGATTAATGCTATCATTGGGATTAAGAGAAATCCATAGAAAATAGGCAGAATTATGCCGAATATCGCACTTTTCCTTCTCGATAAAAAGATTTGCAGAATAATTACTGCTGCAAGTGCGATTAATTGGAAAGGTATAAGTATTAAAAACGCTGATGAACTCATTGCTCAGTTCCTCCTTCACACCCCCTCTATAAGCGGGGGATTTTTATATGTTATTCCAAATCAAGTATATTCATCTTGTCGATTTCTTTATTGGGGTTTATTGTAAGCTGAGGGGCTTGTTTTTTCATTAATGCACGGCAGATGAAAAAGATAATTAATAATAATATGGGAGGAGCGACTATTATAAGTATTACAAAGAATATTCCCACAATACTGAGACCGTAGGTTAATTTGTCCTCTCCGTGAATAATCACTTCGGAATTATCCATATCGGGATAGTCGGGGTCAATCTCCACACTTTGTGCAGGGTAATCAATGACATTAGCATTTTCATTGAATTCTGTGGGTATGAAAAGCATATAACCGATTAAAACCACCATTATGGGGGCGATTAAAACAAACGAGACAGTCGGCAGAATTAAACCGAATATAAAGTGCTTTCTCCTTGAAAGAAAGACTTGTAATACACACATTCCTACAGTTATGATTAACCAAATGGGGACAAGAATTAAAAACGCTGAATGACTCATTGTTCAGTTCCTCCTTTTATTCTTTTGTATTCGGCGATTAGGATTTTCGCCGTGTCGAAATCTAATTTTTCGTTGACTGCCATTCGCTTGATTAGTGAAATGTACGGTTCGCTTTGGGTGTCTTCAGTTATCTGGATTTTCTGGATTAGCCTATCCAACCGCAGTCTTACTGTCGGGTAGGTGACTCCGTAAATCGCCGCAACCTCTTTGAGAGAGCCTGAAGTTAAAAGAAACTTCTTGATGAATACGATGTCCTCATCGTCTAAGCCGGTGAGCCATTCCGGTATGACGTTAATCGGCATAAAATTAACCTCCTTGTTTATGTTTGTCTTTAATAATGTTAAGTATAGCATTTAATAAAGTTAAAGTCAAGGGGTTATTGAAAAAAAATAAAAATCCCCTCTGTTTTTTTCACAGAGGGGGATTTTTTATAGAATTAGCCTGTTTTTTTATAGTTTTGCTCCACATTCAAGGCAAAACACATCTTTAGCAGGGTTGTGAGGTGTTCCGCAGTTTTCACAGTATTCCACAATTGGTATGGGCGGGTGTGCGTCTTCTGTCAGTTTTGCACCGCATTCCAAACAAAATGTAACATTATCGGGGTTGTAGGCTGTTCCGCAGTTTTCACAATATTCATGTTTTGGTACGGGTGTGGGTGCGGGTACTGCTACCGGTGCTTGGTCGGTTATGCCTAATGCGTTTTTCACCGCTTTGACAAGGGAATCAAACTCCTTATCGTCGGGATAGGCTTCTAACCAATGGAGATTTGACAGGTAGTATTCAAGAGCGTCACGCATTTCAACGTCTTCTATACGAAAGGGAATGACCGTTTTCTCGTATCGGAATGCTGTTTCAATTTCTTTTGACACGGGTTTTGAAACATTGGATTCCTTTGAAAAAATTAATAAGAATATTCTGCAATTCTTGATTGCAATTGTAAGCTCGCCGGCATATTCTTCGCCTGCCCTAACGTCCCTCGGGGCAATCCAGCACTTAACGCCGCTGCTTTCTAATGCGTGGCATATTGCATCTGCCGCAGTTTTGTCCTTTGAAGAATGACTGATAAAAACATCATGTGCCATATCATTAGCTCCTGTAATTATGTTAGTTTATCGGGGCAAATCCGAAATCGACATGGGTATAAGGCAGACCGTTGTCTTTAAACATTTGGTCGGGGTATTTTTTTAACCCATTTGTAAAATTTTTGAAAAATTCTTGCTTTATTATGATTTATGTATTATAATGATTGTAACTAAAAATTTCGGAGGTATAAACATGAAGTTCGGCTATTTCGACGACACCAACAAGGAATATGTTATTACATCGCCTCAAACCCCTTATCCGTGGATTAACTATCTCGGGACGCAGGGGTTCTTCTCGTTAATCTCGAATACGGCGGGAGGGTATTGCTTTTATAAGGACGCACGCCTTCGCCGAATAACACGCTATCGCTATAACAATGTCCCCATTGATATGGGGGGCAGGTATTTCTATATTAATGATAACGGGAGCATATGGAGTCCGGGGTGGTCGCCTGTTAAAGCGGATTTGGAAAGCTATGAATGCCGTCACGGACTGGGTTATACCATTATTAAAGGGAGCTTGGGCGGGATTGAAACCGAGGTTAAGTTCTTTGTGCCGCAGGATTTTACAGGGGAAATCCAAAAAGTGACAGTTACCAATAATACAAAAGAGTTTAAAAGTGTGAAGCTGTTCAGCTTTTTGGAGTGGTGCTTGTGGGACGCTCAGGAGGATATGACCAACTTCCAGAGGAACTTCAACACCGGTGAGGTTGAAATAGAGGGGTCTACTATTTATCATAAGACCGAGTATAAGGAACGCCGCAATCACTTTGCGTTTTATTCGGTGAATGCGAAGTTGTCGGGGTTCGATACCGACAGGGAGAGTTTTCTTGGGTTATACAATGGATTTGGCGAGGCACAGGCGGTTAAAAAAGGCAAGTCGAACAATTCAATCGCTGACGGGTGGTCACCGATTGCGTCACATTCTGTAGAAGTGGCACTTGAGCCGGGTGAAAGCAAGGACTTTGTGTTCGTTTTGGGTTATGTAGAAAATGCACAGGACGAAAAGTTCGCCCAACCTCTTACCGATGATGATAAGGTAATTACCTCCGGCAATTCTAAAAAGAACATCATTAATAAAACAAAAGCGTATGAAATGCTTTCTAAATGTGATACAAGTGAAAAAGCGGATAAGTTATTTGAGGAGCTGAAAGCCCACTGGAACGCATTATTAGGCATGTACAGCGTTAATGCCCCCGATGACAAGCTTAACCGCATGGTAAATGTCTGGAACCAGTATCAATGTATGGTGACGTTTAATATGTCACGCTCGGCTTCTTATTTTGAGTCGGGGATTGGCAGGGGAATGGGTTTCCGTGATTCTAACCAAGATATTCTCGGGTTCGTTCACCAGATTCCGTCACGTGCAAGGGAACGCTTAATTGACCTTGCCGCTACTATGATGGAGGACGGCGGAGCGTATCACCAGTATCAGCCGCTTACCAAAATGGGTAATCATGAGTTGGGCAGCAACTTCAACGATGACCCGCTGTGGATGATTCTGAGCGTCGCCGCTTATATGAAGGAGACGGGCGATTTCGGGATATTGGACGAGCAGGTTCCTTATGAAAACAAGGACGAGTTAGCTGACACCATGCTTGACCATATGAAGCGGGCGTTCAACCATGTTGTTAATAAAATCGGGCCTCACGGCTTGCCGCTTATCGGGCGTGCTGACTGGAACGATTGTTTGAATTTGAACTGCTTTTCTAATGAGCCGGGTCAGTCGTTCCAGACGACTACGTCTAAGGACGGCAAGGTGGCTGAGTCTGTTATGATTGCGTGTATGTTTGCGTTTATCGGACCGGAATACGCTGCTATGTGCCGTATTAAGGGTGACGAGGCGGAGGCGGCTCGGGCTGATTCTGAAATTAATAAAATGCGTGAAATCATTATGAAGCACGGGTGGGACGGTGAGTGGTTCTTACGGGCTTATGACGATTTCGGGAAGAAGTTGGGTTCAAGTGAATGTGAGGAGAGCAAAATTTTCATTGAACCGCAGGGGTTCGCTGTTCTTGCAGGTGTGGGCGGTGAAGAGGCGGCAGTCAAAACTATGGACAGTGTTGACAAGTATCTTAATACCGACCACGGGCTTGTGCTGAACAATCCTGCGTATACCAAGTATTACATTGAGTATGGCGAGATTTCTACATATCCGCCGGGGTATAAGGAAAATGCGGGAATCTTCTGCCATAATAATGCGTGGATAATTTGTGCGGAGGCGGCAATCGGCAGGGGTGAGAAGGCGTTCGAGTATTATTCTAAGATTGCACCCGCCTATCGTGAGGAGATGAGCCACTTGCACCGCACCGAGCCGTATGTGTATGCACAGATGATTGCGGGTAAGGATGCGTCCCGTCACGGTGAGGCGAAGAATTCATGGCTGACGGGTACGGCTTCGTGGAACTTTGTGGCTGTGTCACAGTATATTCTCGGAGTTAAGCCGGAGTATGACGGGCTGGTGATTGACCCGTGTATTCCCGCAGAGTGGGACGGGTTCAACATTACAAGGCTGTTCAGGGGAGCGACTTATAACATTTCTGTGAAGAACCCTAATCATGTATGCAAGGGCAGTCCCGTGAAGTTACCCGTTGCTGAGGCGGGTGAAACGGTTAATGTGGAGATAGTGCTGGGAGGGTAGTAATTGAAAATATACACAATTATTTCGGGAGTAAACGGGACGGGGAAATCGAGCCTTTCAGGGGTGTTGAAATCCGAGAGAAGTGACTTGGGGTTTATAATCGATGTTGATAAAATCGGGGCAGAGAGCGGTTTAAGTCCGATTGAGGCAGGCAGAATTGCCGTTAATAAAATCGATGAGTATTTGGCAAGGGGAGTGTCGTTCACACAGGAAACGACACTTTCCGGGTCGAAAACTCTTAGAAGTGTTATTACCGCTAAGGAGAACGGTTATTTCATTCGGCTGTTTTATATTGGTCTGAACTCGTGTGAGGAAAGCATAAAACGTATTATTAATCGTGTGGAAAAGGGCGGGCATAATATTGACGACGAAACGGTGAAAAATCGATATGAAAATCGGTTTTTATCATTAGCGAAAATTCTGCCTTATTGCGACGAGGTGTGTTTCTATGACAACGAGAACGGATTTTCGGAGGTCGGCGAGTTTAAGAATGGCGTTTTGCTGTTAAAGGGCGATTATAAACCGGCATGGGTTATTGAGCTTAAAGAAGTGTTAAAAGCGAATAAATAAACAGTCATAAAAGGGACAAACAGCTTCATATATTGTAAGGACGAGGGGGGTACAATATATGAAGCATTTATTTGGATTGACAAGCTCTGAAGCACAAAAACGGCTTTTGGAGCAGGGGGAGAACACTTTAGCTAAAAAGAAAAGAATTAACCCTGCCGGAATTTTTGCAGGGCAGTTCAAGGACGCTATGGTGATAATTCTTATGATTGCCACGCTTGTTTCTGTTGTGATGGGGGAGTTCCTCGATGCGGCGGCGATTATAGTCGTGGTGGTTCTTAATGCACTGCTCGGTTTCTTCCAAGAGTTTCGTGCGGAGAAAACATTAGAATCACTTAAAAAGCTGTCTGCCCCTAATGCGAATGTGTTCCGTGACGGGAAATTAACCGCCTTACCTGCCGAGCAGCTTGTTCGGGGTGATGTGGTTCATCTTGAGGCGGGCTGTAAAATCCCTGCCGACTGTAAATTATTAAGCTCGATGGCGTTAGAGGTAGACGAGTCGTTATTAACCGGTGAATCGCTCCCCGTTTCAAAGAATAGCGGGCGAACGCAGTTCGCCCCTACGGAAAACATCGTTTTTATGGGAACTGTAGTCACTAAGGGGCATGGGGTTGCCGAAGTAGTGGAAACCGGGACGGCTACCGAAATGGGGAAGATTTCCGATATGCTCAGCGATATTGAACAGGAGAGAACGCCGTTACAGAAACGACTCGGTGAATTAGGGAAAATCATAGGTGTTATATGCCTTGCGGTATGCTTGGCAGTGAGCGTTCTCGGTGTGGTGCGAGGTTACGGCGTTTTCGATATGCTATTGACCGGAATATCCCTTGCGGTTGCAGCAATTCCGGAGGGGCTGCCCGCCGTTGTGACAATTTCGCTTGCGTTGGCGGTCCGCAGGATTTATAAACAGCGTGCCTTGGTGAACAAGCTTCATTCGGTGGAAACGCTTGGCTGTGCCAATGTAATCTGCACCGATAAGACAGGGACGCTTACCAAAAATAAGATGACGGTGACGGAACAATTCACAATTGACAATTCACAATGTACAATTAATGAATTACATAAGTGTGCGGCGTTATGTAATAATGCGATACGTCAGCCGGACGGGAAATACATAGGCGACCCGACAGAAATTGCGTTAATGGAATATGCGGACATAGCGGGCGTAAATGTGAACAACCATGTTCGGAGCGATGAAATTCCTTTCGACAGCTCAACCCAGTTCATGCAGGTGACTGTAAATGACGTTAATTGGCTTAAGGGTTCTCTTGAAGTAATTCTGTCGAAATGTGATACTGTGCATAAGTCGAGGATTCGTAAGGTGCATGACGAGATGACCGGGAAAGGCTTGCGGTGCTTGGGTTTTGCGAAGGATAGGGAGTTCCTCGGGATTATGGGGCTTTCAGACCCGCTTCGCCCGGAAATTAAAGCGGCGGTTAAAAAGTGCAAGCGGGCGGGGATTCGTGTAATCATGCTAACGGGTGACCATAAGAATACAGCAGAGGAAATTGCACGGCAAGCGGGGATTGATGAGGTTCATGCCCGAATGACCCCCGGTGATAAATTAGAAATGGTGAGAAGGTTAAAAAGTGAGGGTAATATTGTTGCGATGACGGGCGACGGGGTCAACGACGCTCCCGCTGTTAAGGAAGCGGCAATCGGTGTGGCAATGGGGATTCAAGGGACTGATGTGACTAAGGAAGCCGCCGAGATGGTTCTGTTGGACGATAATTTTGCGACATTGGTTAATGCTGTTGAGCAGGGGAGAACGATTTATAACAACATCAGAAAGTCCATGAGGTATATGCTTTCGAGCAATATCGGGGAAGTTTTGACTATGCTGTTCGCAATGCTTATGGGGTTGCCTGTGGTGCTTATCCCCATTCAGATACTTTTGATAAACCTTGTGACTGACGGACTGCCCGCAGTTGCACTGAGTATGGAGCCGCCTACCGATGATATAATGGACGCCCCTCCAAGGAAGAGCGGGGAAAGCATATTCGCAGGGGGAATGCTGAAAAACATAATCGCACGGGGGTTGGCAATCGGGGCGTGTACGTTATGCGTATTTTGGTTAGTATTAGGGTCGCACGGCGTTCCTGAGGCGAGAACGGCGGCTATGGCGACATTAGGGCTGTCGCAGTTAATCTTCGTTTTCGAGTGTAAGGACGGTGCTAAGGGGATATTCAACGCACGGTATCGGAATAATCCGCATTTGGTATTGGCTTCGCTGACTTCGGCTGTGATTATATTCATAGCGATGTTAAGCAAATTCCCCTCACCCGTGCTGCAGACTGTTCCGTTGGAGGCGACGACTATACTTTTGGTTTTGGCATTTGCGGGAGGTCTGCCGGTGATAAAAGGGGTCGGAAAACTCTTTTTTATGAAATAAAACTTGGTTTTTTGATATATTTCGGGGCGGTTTGGACACCGCCCCACACTTAATTTAAAATTATTTTAAAAATATTCAAAAAACACTTGACAAATTTTTCTAATGCGTATATAATAAAACACTGTATCACTAATGGGATAGCTATGTCCTTATTTAATTGTGTCTTATAACCGAAGTGAAAATTTTGGAGGAAAGAACCTTATGGTTAATGTTAAACCGGTTAAACTTGGGAGAACCACGAGAATGAGCTTTTCAAGGATTAATGAGGTGCTTGAGGTACCGAATTTAATCGAGGTTCAAAAAAATTCTTACCGCTGGTTTCTTGAAGAGGGGATTAAGGAAGTTTTTGCAGATGTCTCGCCTATATGCGATTCTAACGGCAAGCTGTCCCTCAGATTTATTAAATACCGGCTTGACGACAAACCAAAATACACTATAGCTGAATGTAAAGAGCGTGACGTTACGTATGCCGCTCCGCTTAAGGTTATGGTGCATCTTCGCAATGAGGAAACCGGCGAGGTCGTTGAAAATGAGATATTCATGGGGGATTTCCCCCTAATGACCGACTCGGGGACGTTTGTGATTAACGGTGCGGAACGTGTTATCGTTTCGCAGTTGGTGCGTTCACCGGGAGTGTATTACGGGTTCGATTATGATAAAACAGGTAAAAAGCTGTTTAAAGCAACGGTAATCCCTAACAGGGGTGCGTGGCTTGAATATGAGATGGACTCGAATGACGTTTTCTATGTTAGGATTGACAAGAACAGGAAAATCCCTGCTACTGCCTTAATCCGTGCATTAGGTAAGGGTACTGATGATGATATAATCGATTATTTCGGTGAGGATGAGCGGCTTTTGCAAACTATTGCTCAAAAGGATACTACAAAGAATACCGAAGAAGCGTTACTCGAGGTGTATAAAAAACTCAGACCGGGTGAGCCGCCTACCGTGGAATCGGCACAAAATCACCTTGATACCCTGTTCTTTGACGCTAAGAGGTATGACCTGTCACGCTTCGGGCGGTATAAATATAATAAAAAATTAGGCGTGGCTTCCCGAATTGTCGGGCATAAAGCCGCTGAAACTATTGTTGTTCCTATGACGGGCGAGCTTTTGCTCGAAGCCGGCAAGATTATTACCCTTGAAAAAGCACAGGAAATCGAGCAGAACGGGCTTATGGAGATTATTCTCGAGGTTGACGGCAAGCCGGTTAAGGTTGTCGGAAACGGCATAGTCGACATCAGACCGTATTTACCGCCCGATATAAACCCGCTCGACTACGGCATTAACGAAAAAGTGTCGTTCCCGATTTTAAGGACTATTCTTGAAACGGCAGACAGTAATGAGGAAATTATCGAGGGGCTTGTTTCTAATGCGGACAAGTTAATCCCCCGCCATGTTACATTGGACGATATTTTCGCCTCTGTCAGCTATTTCGTGAACTTATGCGAGAACGTAGGTAACATAGACGACATAGACCACTTAGGCAACCGCAGAATTCGTTCGGTGGGCGAGCTTTTGCAAAACCAGTTCCGTATCGGTTTCGCAAGAATGGAACGTGTCATAAAAGAACGCATGGGCTTGCAGTCGCAGGATATGGAAAATGTGTCGCCTAACTCGCTGATTAATATTCGTCCCGTTGTTGCGGCTATTAAGGAGTTCTTCGGGTCGTCGCCGCTTTCGCAGTTTATGGACCAGAACAACCCCCTTGCAGAGCTTACACATAAGCGTAGACTGTCGGCGTTGGGGCCGGGCGGTTTGTCCCGTGAGCGTGCAGGGTTCGAGGTGCGTGACGTGCATTATTCACATTATGGCAGAATGTGTCCGATTGAAACGCCGGAAGGACCGAATATCGGGTTAATATCCTATTTAGCGTCGTTCGCAAAAATTAACGAGTACGGGTTTATCGAAGCCCCGTACAGAAAAGTTGATAAGAAAACCGGAATTGTTCTTGATGAGGTGGTTTATATGACCGCTGATGTTGAGGACGTGTATACCATTGCACAGGCGAACGAGCCTCTTGACGAAAAAGGCTGTTTCGCTAAAGCAAGAGTTACCGGAAGATATAAGGACGAGATTTTAGAGGTTGAGCGTGAGCGTGTCGATTATATGGACATATCGCCTAAGATGGTGGTGTCTGTTGCGACGGCGATGATACCTTTCCTCGAAAATGACGACGCAAACCGTGCTTTAATGGGTGCAAACATGCAGCGTCAGGCAGTTCCTCTTATGGTGACGGAAGCCCCCGTAATCGGTACGGGTATGGAATATAAGGCGGCGATGGATTCGGGAGTTATTGTTACTTCTTTAGTTGACGGTGTTATTAAGTCGGTGACTGCCGATGCGATTATTATTACCGATACTGAGGGTAGAGACCACGTGCATGAGCTGATTAAGTTCAAGCGTTCCAACCAAGGCACTTGTATCAACCAGAAGCCGATTGTGAAAAAGGGTGACAGTGTTAAACAAGGCGACGTTGTTGCGGACGGGCCTGCTACCTCCGACGGTGAGATTTCACTCGGTAAAAACGTGTTAATCGGGTTTATGACGTGGGAGGGCTATAACTACGAGGACGCTGTTCTGATTAATGAAAAGTTAGTCTACAACGATGTGTTTACCTCTATTCATATTGAGGAATATGAGTTAGAGTGCCGTGATACTAAGTTAGGACCTGAGGAAATTACCCGTGATATACCAAACTTGGGTGAAGAGGCTCTTAAAGACTTGGACGAACGGGGGATTATCCGCATAGGTGCAGAGGTGCGTTCAGGTGATATTATGGTGGGTAAGGTGACACCTAAGGGTGAAACCGAGCTTACCGCAGAGGAACGCTTGTTACGTGCAATCTTCGGTGAAAAAGCGAGAGAGGTTCGTGATAATTCGCTGAAGGTTCCGCATGGTGAGTCCGGAATAGTGGTAGACGTTAAGGTGTTCAACCGCCAGAATTGTGAGGAGCTTCCTCCCGGTGTGAATATGGTGGTTCGCTGTTATGTTGCACAAAAACGTAAGGTCAGTGTGGGCGATAAGATGGCAGGCCGTCACGGGAACAAGGGTGTTGTTTCGAGGATTCTCCCTCAGGAGGACATGCCTTTCATGCCGGACGGTACTCCCCTTGATATAGTTCTCAACCCGTTGGGTGTTCCCTCACGTATGAATATCGGACAGGTGCTTGAGGTGCATTTGGGCTGGGCGGCTAAGGAATTGGGCTGGAAGATTATGTCGCCGGTATTCGACGGAGCTTTTGAGCAGGATATTCTTGATTGTTTAGATGAGGCGAAGCTGCCCTCCGATGCGAAAATCGAGCTGATTGACGGACGTACCGGTGAGAAGTTTGACAGCCCCGTAACAGTCGGGTATATGTATTATTTGAAACTGCATCACTTGGTAGATGATAAAATCCACGCACGTTCGACAGGCCCGTATTCCTTGGTAACACAGCAGCCGTTGGGTGGTAAGGCACAGTTCGGCGGTCAGCGTTTCGGTGAAATGGAAGTGTGGGCGTTGGAGGCGTATGGTGCGGCGTATACCTTGCAGGAAATCCTCACGGTTAAGTCGGACGATATAGTAGGACGTGTAAAAACCTATGAAGCCATTGTAAAAGGTGAGCCTGTTCCTAAGGCGGGTGTGCCGGAGAGCTTTAAGGTGCTTATAAAAGAATTGCAGTCATTGGGCTTGGATATTAAGGTGCTTGATGAACGTGAGAATGAAATTGACCTTAAGCAGACCTTTGATGAGGAAGATGATGTGGGTATAGTCAACGCTGACGATTTCGATTATGTCGCTGATGAAGCGGAAATGGAAGACAATTATATAACCGGTGACATTGAGGGAAGCGATTTCTTCACCGATGACGAAGAAGACGACGACGATGACGACGACGACGATGAAGAAGATGATGATGACGAGGAAGAAGACGTGTACGACGATGAAGAAGAGGAAGAAGAATGACGAACAATTGACAATTGACAATGTACAATGTACAATTGTTGAAACTAAATAAAACTGCGTTACAGCAGACATTGCTGTAAATTCTAAAAACTTCGCGTATGCGAATACAAAAATTGTCAATTGTCAATTGTTAATTGTCAATTGTCAAAACCGGAGGTTTTATTTTGGCTGCTGCATTTAATTCAATGAAAATCGGACTGGCTTCACCTAAGCAGGTTCGTAACTGGAGTTATGGCGTTGTCGAACGCCCGGAAACAATAAACTACCGTACACAAAAGCCGGAACGTGACGGTTTATTCTGTGAGCGGATTTTCGGGCCGCAGAAGGACTGGGAATGTAACTGCGGTAAGTATAAGCGAATTCGCTTTAAGGGGAAAATCTGCGAGCGTTGCGGCGTTGAAGTAACACGTAACAAGGTTCGGCGTGAGCGTATGGGGCATATCGAATTAGCCGCCCCTGTTTCGCATATCTGGTATTTCAAGGGTACACCCTCACGTATCGGGCAGGTGCTTGACATTTCCCCGAAACGTCTTGAGGAGGTTTTGTATTTCACGAAATATGTAGTCATTGACAAAGGTGATACTGTTCTGACTAAGGGACAGCTGTTGTCTGAAAAAGAATACATGGATATGCGGGAGCGGTATGAGGACGATTTCTTCGCTAAGATGGGTGCAGAGGCGATTAAGGAGCTGTTATCTGAATACGGTAACTACCGCTTTGACTATTATTTCCTCGAGAATATACAGGATTTTTCACTGATTACCGGATTGCCTAAGAAAGATATTGAGGATTTCTTGGCGAAACGCTATCGCATTATCACCTTCTTCCCTGAGGGGATTAACGAGGAAGCAGGTTATACAAAGCAAGAATCCTCATTTGAAGAGGGGATGACTGTTACCCGCAGAATGTATGAGGATGTTATTGTACCCTTGAACATTAAAAGGCGGAAAAACGGCTATAAGATTATCGAAACCATCACCGGTTCGGAATATATCGAAAAGTTATATGAGCAGAACTATTCGGGAAGCTCCATTGCGGGTGCTTATCCGAGGGAGAGCTGGGTTAATAATATTGAGTGGGTTGCCGCTGAGTTGAAAGAACTCTTGCAGAACACTCAGCAAGGGCAGAAACGCTTAAAACTGCTCAAACGACTTGACGTAATCGAAGCGTTCAGGAAAAGCGAAGCTTGTCCCGAGTGGATGGCTCTTGATGTAATTCCTGTTATTCCTCCCGATATTCGCCCGATGGTATTGCTTGACGGCGGCAGATTTGCAACAAGTGACTTAAACGATTTATACCGCAGAGTTATCAACCGTAACAATCGTCTTTACAAGATGATTGAGTTACGTGCACCGGAAATTATTATCCGTAACGAAAAACGTATGCTACAAGAAGCGGTTGACGCTTTAATCGACAACGGCAGACACGGCAGACCCGTTACCGGCCCATCGAATCGTCCGTTAAAGTCGCTGTCGGATATGCTAAAAGGTAAGCAGGGGCGTTTCCGCCAGAACCTGCTCGGTAAACGTGTTGACTATTCGGGGCGTTCGGTTATCGTTGTAGGTCCCGACTTGAAAATGGACCAGTGCGGCTTGCCTAAGGAAATGGCGATTGAGCTGTTTAAACCATTCGTGATGAAGGAATTAGTCAAGCGTGGTTTGTCTAACAATATTAAGTCTGCACGTAAGTTAGTCGAACGTGCTAAGGATGAGGTGTGGGACGTTTTAGAGGACGTGATTGACGACCATCCCGTTCTGCTTAACCGTGCCCCCACGCTCCATAGGCTCGGTATACAGGCGTTCTCGCCGGTATTAGTCGAGGGTAGGGCGTTGAAGCTGCACCCCCTTGTGTGTACCGCATATAACGCTGACTTCGACGGAGACCAGATGGCAGTGCATTTACCCTTGTCTGAGGAGGCGAGAGGTGAGGCAAGGAAGCTCATGTTAGCGGCGAAGAACCTGCTTAAACCGTCGGACGGGCGACCTGTCGTTGTTCCGACGCAGGACATGGTTTTGGGTTCGTATTATCTTACTCTTGCGAAAGAGGGTGAAAAGGGTGAGGGTAAGGTCTTCCGTGACCCAATGGAAGCACTCATGGCGTATCATGAGGGAGACGTAACTCTTCATGCGGCGATTAAGGTTCGTGTTTCCAAAAAAGTCGAAACCGAAACGCTGAACGACACCGAGTTTAAAACAGTTACTAAGATTGTTGAAACCACCCCCGGCAGAATTATATTCAATGAGCATATTCCTCAGGACTTAGGCTTTGTTGACCGTTCTGACCCGGAAAAGGCACTTGATTTGGAAATCGGGTTTAAAGTCGGAAAAAGCCAGCTGGGGCAGATAATCGACAAGTGTATTAAAATCCACGGAACAGAAACAACCGCAAAGGTTCTTGATAAAATTAAGGCGTTGGGCTTTAAATACTCCACTAAAGCGGCGATTACCGTTGCAGTGTGTGACGCAACCATTCCGCCCGCCAAGAAAGAGATTTTGGCAGGTGCGGATAATAAGGTTGAGGAAATCAACGATTATTTCAGAAACGGGTTTATTTCTAATGCCGAGCGTAAAAACGCTGTTCTTGATGTTTGGAACGACGCTACTACCGAGGTTTCTAAGGCGTTGACTAAAAACCTTGATAACTATAACCCCATTTATATGATGGCAGACAGTGGAGCGAGGGGCAGTATTAACCAGATTCGTCAGCTTGCGGGAATGAGGGGGCTGATTGCCAATACGTCGGGTGAAACCATCGAAATTCCCATTCGCTCGAATTATCGTGAGGGGCTGAACATTCTTGAATACTTCATTTCATCGAGAGGTGCGAGAAAAGGCTTGGCGGATACTGCACTCAGAACCGCCGACTCGGGTTATCTGACCCGTCGCCTTGTTGACGTTTCACAGGAAGTTATTATCCGTATGGACGACTGCGGAACTGAGGACGGTATCGAGGTTTATGAAATTCGTGAGGGTAAGGAGCTTATCGAGCCGTTAGATGAGCGTTTGATGGGCAGATTCCTTGTAGATGACCTCAAGGACGCTAAGGGTAAGATAATCGTTCCCAAAACACGTCTTATTAATGATGCAGACGCACAGGCAATCATTAAAGCGGGGATTGAAACCGTTAAAATCCGCTCGGTATTAACCTGTGAATCACGTTATGGCGTTTGTGCGAGATGTTACGGTGCTTCACTTGCCGACGGTAAGCCGATTAAAATTGGTGAAGCTGTTGGTATTATCGCCGCACAGTCAATCGGTGAACCGGGTACTCAGCTTACAATGAGAACCTTCCACACGGGCGGTATCGCCTCTGCAGATGATATTACGCAGGGTCTGCCCCGTGTTGAGGAGCTTTTCGAGAGCCGCCGACCCAAGTCCAGTGCGATTATGTCGAAGATTTCCGGAACTGTTTCACTTGCGGAAATTAAGAAAACCCGCCATGTGGTAATTACTGCTGATGACGGAACTGCGGAGAACTATTCCGCACCGTTCGGGTATCGCTTAAAAGTTGAAGAGGGTGACCGTGTTGAGGCGGGCGACCCGTTGACCGAGGGAAGTGTAAACCCGCACGACGTTCTTGCAGTTAAAGGCGAGCAGGCGGTTCAGAATTATATCATTGCCGAGGTTCAAAAAGTTTATCGCTTACAGGGTGTTGACATTAACGATAAGCATATCGAGGTTATTGTTCGGCAGATGATGAGGAAAGTCCGCATTGAAAACCCGGGCGACAGTTATCTGTTACCGACCTCTGCCATTGATAAAAATGAGATTGCACGCATTAATGCCGAGCTTGACCGTCGTAAGGTTGTCGGTGAGCAGATTGAATATCCCACCTACAGCCCGTTATTACTCGGTATTACCAAGGCATCGCTTGCTACTGACAGCTTCCTGTCTGCGGCGAGCTTCCAAGAAACTACAAGGGTTCTTACCGAAGCGGCAATCCATGGTAAGGTTGACCCGCTGTTAGGGCTGAAAGAAAACGTCATTATCGGTAAGCTTATTCCTGCAGGAACAGGAATGACGGACAATTGACAATTGACAGTTGACAATTGACAATTGTTAGTATATAATATCTTAGTGTGTTGAAAACTAATATACACGAATTTAAAAAGAAAGGAGTAAATAATGCCGACCTTTAATCAGTTAGTCAGGACGGGACGCCAAGTTTCCGAGAAGAAATCAAAGTCACCCGCACTTCAAAAAGGTTTAAACACCTTAAAGAAGACAGCGACCGACCAGTCTTCACCGCAAAAACGTGGTGTCTGTACCGCTGTAAGAACGCATACGCCGAAGAAGCCGAATTCCGCTATGAGAAAAATTGCGAGAGTTAGACTTTCTAACGGTATCGAGGTTACTGCATATATTCCCGGTATCGGGCATAAATTGCAAGAGCATAGCGTGGTTCTTATCAGAGGCGGAAGAGTTAAGGACTTGCCGGGCGTGCGTTATCACATCGTTCGAGGAACATTAGATGCACAGGGCGTGGATAACAGAATGCAGAGCAGGTCAAAGTATGGGGCGAAACGCCCAAAAGCAGGAAAGTAAGTTAGCGAAATAACCGTGAATGCGGAGATATATAGTGTTATCTCTGCGGACGACGGAAGTGGATTAACTTTCGAGTACCGATGAATTCAATCTTTTGAAGGAGGGAAGAAAAGTGCCGAGAAGAGGTAATGTACCAAAGCGAGATGTGTTACCCGACCCGATGTACGGTTCGGAAATAGTGACACGCTTAGTAAACAACATCATGCTTGACGGTAAAAAGGGCGTTGCCCAGAAAATAGTCTACGGGGCGTTTGAAATCGTAGCTGAAAAATCCGGAAAGGACGCTCTTGAAGCGTTCGAGCAAGCATTAGACAACATCATGCCGAGGCTTGAGGTTAAAGCCCGCCGAGTGGGTGGTGCGACCTATCAGGTTCCTATGGACGTGAGCCAAAGCAGACAAAGGACATTGGGATTACGCTGGCTTACAACATTTTCAAGAAAACGCAGTGAGAAAACCATGAAGGAAAGACTTGCGAATGAAATTCTTGATGCGTTAAAGGGCTTGGGCGGTGCCTGCAAAAAGCGTGATGACACACACAAGATGGCAGAAGCCAACAAAGCTTTTGCACACTTTAAATGGTAAGCTATGTCAAGAGAAGTATCACTTGAGAAAACCCGCAATATTGGTATCATGGCACATATTGATGCGGGAAAAACAACTACAACGGAACGTATATTATTCTATACCGGAAAGTCCCATAAGTTAGGTGAAACCCATGAGGGCTCGGCAACTATGGACTGGATGGAGCAAGAGCAGGAGCGTGGGATTACCATTACTTCTGCGGCGACTACTACGTTTTGGAATGACCATAGAATTAATATAATCGACACCCCCGGTCACGTGGATTTCACCGTCGAGGTGGAGCGTTCTCTTCGTGTGTTGGACGGTTCGGTTACGGTGTTCTGTGCGAAAGGCGGGGTTGAACCCCAGTCCGAAACAGTGTGGCACCAAGCCAATAAGTATAAAGTTCCGAGAATGGCTTATGTCAATAAAATGGACATCATGGGGGCGGACTTTTTCAGAGTTGTTGAAATGATGAGAGACCGCTTAAAAACCAACCCTGTTCCTATTCAGCTTCCGATTGGTGCTGAGGAGTCGTTTAAAGGGATTATTGACTTAGTCGAAATGAACGCAAGGATTTATTTTTCCGAGGAACAGGGTAAAAAATGGGAAGAAATTGATGTTCCGGAGGACATGAAGGAGCTTGCCGACAAGTATCGCAATCAGCTTCTTGAAGCGGCGTGCGAGCATGACGATGATATTATGGCGAAGTTCTTAGGCGAAGAGGAAATTTCTGTTGATGAACTCAAAGCCTGTATCCGTAAGGCATGTCTCGCTAATGCGATGGTTCCCGTGGTCTGCGGAACATCATACCGGAATAAGGGTGTTCAGAAATTGTTAGACGCAATTATTGACTATATGCCTGCTCCCATTGATGTTGAAGCGATTAAAGGGATTAATCCCAAAAACGGTAACGAGTGTACACGTCAGTCTTCCGATGATGAGCCGTTCAGTGCGTTGGCATTTAAAATCGCAACCGACCCGTTCGTGGGGAAATTGTGCTTTTTCCGAGTGTATTCGGGAGTTGTTAAGACGGGTTCGGGTATTCTCAACGCCACTAAGGACAAGAAAGAGCGTTTCGGGAGAATTCTTCAAATGCACGCTAATCACAGGCAGGACGTTGAAACCTGTTATTCCGGTGATATAGCGGCGGCAATAGGGTTGAAGTTCACCACAACAGGCGATACCTTGTGCGACGAAAAACACCCTGTTGTTCTCGAATCAATGGAGTTCCCCGAGCCGGTAATCTCACTCACGATTGAACCCAAGACCAAAGCGGGTCAAGAGAAGATGGGGATTGCCTTAGGCAGACTTGCAGAGGAAGACCCGACATTTAAGACCTATACCAATGAAGAAACAGGGCAGGTCATTATTGCGGGAATGGGCGAACTGCACCTTGACATTATCGTTGACAGACTGCTGCGTGAGTTTAAGGTGGAGGCAAATGTGGGTAAACCGCAGGTTTCCTACAAAGAAACAGTCACCACTTCTGTTGAACAGGATACCAAGTATGCACGGCAGTCGGGCGGTAAAGGGCAGTACGGTCACGTTAAGATTAGACTTGAGCCTAATGAAAGCGGAAAAGGCTATGAGTTTATCAACAAAATTGTGGGCGGCAGTGTCCCGAAAGAGTATATTCCGGCAGTCGATGCGGGAATTAAGGGTGCTATGCAGGCGGGTGTTCTTTCCGGTTATCCCGTTGTAGACGTCAAGGTGACACTGTTCGACGGCTCGACACACGAGGTTGACTCTTCAGAAATGGCGTTTAAGATTGCAGGCTCGATGGCGTTTAAGGACGCTATGAGGAAAGCCGCACCTATATTGCTTGAGCCGATTATGAAAGTCAGCGTAACTGTTCCCGAGGAGTATATGGGCGATGTAATGGGCGATATAAGCTCACGCAGGGGCAGCATTTCGGGAATGGACGATGTTGGCGGTGTTAAGCAAATCAGTGCAACTGTGCCGTTGTCGGAGATGTTCGGTTATGTAAATGAGCTGAGGAGCAAAACACAAGGACGCGGACAGTATGTCATGGAACCCAGCCACTACACCGAAGTTCCGAAGTCTGTGCTTGAGAATATTCGTAAATAAAAATAATTCTCACAAACCTATTGTAATTTTTAACAAAATCTGTTAAAATATAAACTAATATAAAAAAACAAACAACTTAATTAGGAGGAAATGAAAATGGCAAAGCAAAAATTTGAACGTACCAAACCCCACGTCAACATCGGTACCATCGGTCACGTTGACCACGGTAAAACCACGTTGACGGCTGCGATTACGAAAGTATTAGCTCTTACAGGCGGTGCTAAATTTGAATCATATGACATGATAGATAAAGCCCCCGAAGAAAGAGAACGCGGTATCACCATTAACACCGCTCACGTTGAGTATCAGACAGAAACACGCCACTATGCACACGTTGACTGCCCGGGGCACGCCGACTATATCAAAAACATGATTACCGGTGCTGCACAAATGGACGGTGCAATCTTAGTTGTTGCAGGTACTGACGGTCCGATGGCTCAAACAAAAGAACACATTCTTTTGGCAAAACAGGTAAACGTACCCGCTATGGTAGTGTTTATTAACAAATGTGACGAAGTTGATGATGATGAGCTTCTTGAATTAGTTGACATGGATATTCGTGACGTTCTCAGCAAGAACGGCTTCCCCGGAGATGACACTCCGATTATCAGAGGCTCTGCAAGAGAAGCACTCTTGTCCACAAGTCAGGATTCAAGCTCACCCGAGTATGCTTGTATTCATGAGCTTATGAAAGCTGTTGACGAGTTTATCCCCACACCTGAGCGTAAAGTAGATATGCCGTTCATGATGTCGGTTGAGTCTGTTACCACTATTCCCGGACGTGGTACTGTTGTTACCGGGCGTGTGGAAAGAGGTACTCTTAAAATTAACGACCCTGTTGAAATCGTTGGTTTATCTGATGAACCCCGTGCAACAGTTGCTACCGGTATCGAAATGTTCCATAAATCTCTTGACCAAGCGGAAGCAGGCGATAACGCAGGCGTACTTCTCAGAGGTGTTGCAAGAACAGAAGTCAGACGTGGTCAGGTTTTAGCGAAACCCGGTTCTATTAAACCGAAAACCAAGTTCCAGGGCGAGGTTTACGTTTTGACTAAGGACGAGGGCGGACGTCATACACCGTTCTTCTCAAACTACAGACCGCAGTTCTTCTTTGGTACAACCGACGTTACCGGCGTTGTTACACTTACCGACGGTAAAGAAATGTGTATGCCCGGCGACCACGTTACCATTGATGTTGAGCTGATTACCCCGATTGCTCTTGAAGAAGGTTCACGCTTCGCTATTCGTGAGGGCGGTAAAACAGTTGGTTCGGGCACGGTTATTAAAGGCAACGGTTAATTGTTATAAACTGAGAAAAGGCGGACTTGACAAGTTCGCTTTTTTTTGGTATAATACACTATTGTATGGACTTATCAAAAATTATAATAATCACGGGGCATTACGGGGCAGGCAAGACCAACACAGCCATTAACCTTGCTATGACTTTACGAAATGACAACCCCTCCGCCAATATAACAGTCGCAGACCTCGATATTGTCAATCCCTATTTCCGAACAGCGGACTTTGCAAAGCTGTTCGGCGAGTATAATATTAAATTAGCGGTGTCCGACTATGCCAATTCTTCGTTAGACATTCCCGCAGTCCGTCTGAATGTCAAAGGTGAAGTGGCGAACTGCGATTATCTGATAATTGATGTAGGCGGGGACGATGAGGGTGCAAAGGCGTTAGGGCGGTTTTCACGAGAAGTACAGGACATAGGCTACGAAATGTATTACGTCATTAACCGATACCGTTTACAGACCCGTACAGCCGAACAAGCGGTAACGCTTATGCGGGATATAGAAAAGGCTTCTAAGCTGAAATGCACGGCGATTGTCGATAATTCTAACTTAGGCAGTGAAAGCATTATCGAAAATGCAGAATACGCCGATGAAGTATCAAGATTAACAGGACTGCAGATAATATTAATTAAAAAAGAAATATATGTAAAGAAAGTATGGGAGGTATAAGGAAAATGAAATGGAATCTCGAGTTTGAGCGTTGTAAGGGCTGTGCGTTGTGTACTACTGTTTGCCCGAAAAAAATCGTTATTATGCAGGATAAGAAATTGAACAAAAGCGGCTATTACACCTCGGAAATCACCGACATGAATGCATGTACGTCCTGTGCGTTATGTGCGGTTATGTGTCCCGATTGTGCTATTATTATTGAAAATTAAAGGAGAAAGACAATGGAAAAAGTAATATCTAATGAAAATTCAACCCCGAAAACCCCCCTTGTAAAGCATATTTACACTGCAGACCCGTCTGTTCACGTGTTTGAGGGGAAGTTATACATATACCCCTCCCATGACCTTGTCAACGACGGACTTGACGACGGTAAGGGCGACCACTTCAAAATGGAGGATTACCACGTATTATCACTCGATGACATTGGTGAACCCTGTGTTGACCACGGAGAAGCACTCCATGTTAAGAATGTCCCGTGGGCAACCCAAAGAATGTGGGCTCCCGATGCGGCATTCAAAAACGGCAAGTATTACTTCTATTTCCCTGCAATGGATAAAGAAGGTATATTCAGAATTGGTGCGGCAGTTTCCGATAAACCTATGGGGCCGTTTGTTCCCGAAGAGAATTATATTCCCGGAAGCTTCAGCATTGACCCGGGCGTGTTCACAGACGACGACGGAACTACCTATATGTTCTGCGGCGGGTTATGGGGCGGTCAGCTTGAAAAGTGGCAGACAGGTCAGTTCGTGGCAGGAGAAGAGGGTATGAACGCAGGTGAGGACGGGCCGCAGGGTGATGAACCTGCATTAACTCCTTGGGTTGCGATTATGAATGACGATATGGTGACGTTCAAAGATAAACCGCAGTATGTCAAAATATTGGACGAAAACGGCGAACCCCTTAAGGCTGGGGACAACGAAAGAAGATACTTCGAAGCCCCCTGTATGCACAAATTCAACGGGAAATACTACCTGTCTTATTCAACAGGCGATACACATAATATTTGTTACGCTGAGGGTGACAGTCCTACAGGCCCGTTCACTTATAAAGGAATTGTGTTAGAGCCGGTAATAGGGTGGACTAACCACCACTACATCGTCGAGTTCAAGGGAAAATGGTATCTGTTCTATCATGACAGCAGTTTATCGGGCGGTGCAACACATTTACGGTGTGTGAAATACATGGAACTCGACATAGCCGCCGACGGTACGATTAAAACATTGAATGATTTAGTACAATTATAAAATAAGGAGCAACACAACTATGGAAAGAAGTTTAATGAAAGGCAACGAAGCCCTTGCAGAAGCGGCAATCCGTGCAGGCTGTAAGTGCTATTTCGGTTATCCTATAACCCCGCAGAACGAAATCGGTGCATATATGTCGAATACTTTACCTAAATTAGGCGGTGTATTCGTTCAAGCGGAGTCGGAAATTGGTGCGATTAACATGATTTACGGGTGTGCCGCAACGGGAACACGCTGTATGACCTCCTCCTCATCGCCCGGTATGTCGCTTAAAACCGAGGGAATCTCCTATTTAGTAGGAGCAGACTTACCCTGCGTAATCGTGAATATTCAGCGTGGTGGGCCGGGATTAGGTTCAATCCAACCGTCACAGGCGGATTATTGGCAGACCACTCGTGCATTAGGGCACGGTGACATGCGTATGCCGGTATTCGCCCCCTATTCTGTGCAGGAAATGGTGGATATGACAAGTAAGGCGTTCGATATTGCAGAAGAATTCAGAACCCCTGTTATGGTATTGGCAGACGGGCTGTTAGGTCAAATGATGGAACCGGTATCATTTCCGGACAGCGGGACGACAGGGTCGTCGTCCCCTACATGGGCAACCGACGGGCATGATAACAAACGTAAAAAGAACATTGTAAATTCGCTGTTTCTTGAACCCATTGAACTTGAAAACGTCATTAAAGAACGGTTCGACAGATACGAGAAAATAAAAGAAAAACATTGCGAGGCGGCTTATGAAAATACCGAGGACGCTGATATAATTATCGCCGCATACGGTTCAACCGCAAGAATTACACAAACTGCCGCAGAAATGGCAAGGGCAGAGGGTATAAAAGTAGGCACGTTCAGACCAATCACGGTTTACCCGTTCCCCGAAAAGCAATTACAAGCCGCTTGCAAAAACGCCAAGAAAGTGCTTGTTGTGGAAATGTCGATGGGTCAGATGGTTGACGATGTTAAGTTAGCACTTGATTGTAAAATCCCCGTGGAGTTCTACGGGCGTTCCGGCGGGTTCGTACCCGGGCCGCAGGAAGTTTTAGAAAAGATAAGGGGGATGATGTAATGCCGAATTTCACAAGACCTAAATCATTGGTTGATGTTCCTAATCATTACTGCCCCGGCTGTACCCACGGGATTATCCACCGCATAATCGCCGAAGTTATTGATGAAATGGGAATAGACGGACAGACAATCGGGGTTTGCCCTGTAGGCTGTTCTGTATTGGCGTATAACTATTTCAGCTGTGATATGATTCAAGCGTCACACGGACGTTCTCCCGCAGTCGCTACAGGGGTTAAGCGTGCGAAGCCCGACAGGTTCGTATTCACCTACCAAGGAGACGGCGACTTAGCGGCAATCGGTACTGCCGAGATTATTCATGCGGCGGCACGGGGCGAGAACATCACTGCCATATTCGTGAACAACACCACTTACGGAATGACGGGCGGTCAAATGGCTCCCACAACATTACCGGGGCAGAAAACCCAGACCACGCCTTTCGGGAGGAATACCGCTGTTGAGGGCTTCCCAATTCGTGTGTGTGAGCTTATGTCGCAATTAGACGGCGTGGCACTTGCCGAAAGAGTGGCGGTCATCGACCCTAAGACCATTATGGGGGCGAAGAAAGCCATCCGTAAGGCGTTTGAAATCCAGAAAAATAAACAAGGCTTCTCAATTGTGGAGATTTTAAGCAACTGCCCGACCAACTGGGGAATGACTCCGCTTGAATCCCTTGAACGGATTAAGACAGAGATGATGCCTTATTATCCTTTGGGAGTGTATAAGGAGGGGAGCATAAGATGAAAAAAATGAATGAATATTTAATCGCAGGGTTCGGCGGACAGGGGATTCTTTTCGCAGGGAAGCTGCTCGGTAATATCGGATTAATTGATAATAAGGAGGTTACATGGTTTCCGTCCTACGGGCCAGCTATGCGTGGAGGAACCTGCAACTGTTCGGTATGTATCAGCGATTCCTTAATCGGCTCACCTGTTGTTGACAGCCCCGATGTTCTTATAGCCATGAACGGTCCGAGCTATGACAAGTTCATTAATGCGGTGAAAAAAGGCGGTAAGGCGTTTATTGATAATTCGTTGGTTGACAGTAAATACGACGGTAGTGACATTGATTGTTTCTATATCCCCGCAACAAGGTTAGCCGCCGAGAACGACTTAAAAGGTATGGCGAACATTATCGTACTCGGTAAGGTCATTAAGGAAACGGGTTTAGCGACGTTAGAAACCGTGAAAGCGGCGTTAGAGGTGTCTGTCCCCGCCGGTAAAGCTAATCTTATTGAATTAAACATGAAAGCCATCGAAATAGGAATGGCAAATTAATTAATAATTAATAATGAATAGTTAATAATGATTGAATTTATAAGAATAATCTCCCTTTTACGGATTAGACTAACCGTAATAGGGGGATTTTATTATGACTATAGTGTATACAATCGGGAAAGGTTCCGAAAAGGATATGGAAAACCTAATACTGACGCAGCTGTCGAAATCATATCGGGTTACTTATATAAAGAGTAAGAGCTTGGTTCAGTGCGGGCAGGGCTATGAAATTATAGTCGCTGATTTCCCGGAAATCAAGTCGCTGTATGTTGACGAATGCATTATCGTTATGAAAAGCGGCGGAATTGTCCCGAATATCCCCTTACCCGAAAAAAGCATAATCGTGGTTAATTCCGAGAATATCGAGCAACTAACCGCACTTAAGACCGATTCAAAAAAGCGTGTGATTACCTGCGGAGCAAGTGAAAAGGACACTTTGTCCTATTCAAGCCTTACCTCCGACAGCATAGTCATCTCGCTTAATCGGGAAATAACTGCGTTCTCGGGTAGGGTAATCCAACCGTTGGAGATTCCGCTGAAACTCGAAAAGTTCCCCAAAGACGTGTATTACCCGATTGCTTTTACCGCATTAAGACTGCTTTTAGACGATTTTAATTCAGAACTTGGTAATTTAATTTAAAAATTTTCAAAAAAAGATTGACAGGACTTGCTTTTTTTGGTATAATGTCATTTGTTGTATGTGATTCGCTAGCTCAGGCGGTAGAGCACCTGCCTTTTAAGCAGGGTGTCCTGGGTTCGAGTCCCAGGCGAATCATCAGATGCAACATAAAAAGGACGCTGTGTGCGTCCTTTTTCTTTTTTACCAAATAAACAAATCTAACACGATTGCACTAATCATGATAAGTGCGATTGCCAAGGCGATGATTTTTAAAATCAACTTTTTTCTTTCATTTTTCTTCATAATTATGCTCCTATGCCTTGTTAGGGATTCCGCCCGAATAACTGCACATAATATCTGACACCGTCGATGTCATATGCCGCAACGCCCATAACCTCAAATTTATCCGATAATATGTTTGCTTTATGGGGTGGAGAGGCCATCCAGCCTTTCATAGCACTATCGGCCGTATAACTCGTGGCAGGCGAACCCATTGCTAAGTTTTCCCCGGCTGCTTGGTATTTTATACCCGCTTCGGTTATTGCAGTAGTAAATTGACGCCCGTCCGGTCTTGTGTGACTCCAGCTGTGCTGAAGCTCCACTACTCTGATTTTTGCGGCAACAGCATAGTTATCGTCCCACTTTAAGGCGGGAAGCCCTGCTGAGGCACGTTCTGCATTTACTAATGCTAATATCTTTTCAGCCTCCGAATCACGGTATGTACCGTTTCCGGCAGGCGGAATTAACGAATTCCCCGGAGACTCGGTTGCGGCAGTCGTAGCCGCTGTTGTGGCAACTGTAGTAACAGCAGTTGTGGCGGCAGTCGTTGCAGCTGTAGTGGCAGAAGTCGTTGCGGCTGTAGTAGCGGCAGTCGTTGCAGCCGTAGTAGCGGCAGTAGTAGCAACTGTAGTAGCCGCTGTAGTAGCTTCGGTGGTGGTCGCTTCGGTAGTGGTTTCCTCGGTTTGTGTTTCATCCTCATAGGTAGTAGCCCGTGTAAAAGCAACGAGTGTTGTTTCTTCAATTTCGGTTGTTGTTGACGAGGTAAAGCTTTCAACGGGAATTTCGTCATCGTTTGGTTCAGATGTCGGCTCAGACTCTGTTTTATTAATTAAATCAAACTCATCGGCATTATGTAAATCTCCTGTGACACATGCAGTCAGTGACAGCACACAGACAATCACTGTCAGCATAATAAACTTGTTTCGCATAAGCATATCCTCCGTTTCTTATAACATTATACTACATTCTCACATAAAAAACAAGTGTTTTCCATAATTTATGCTGTTTAACCTGAGGTATTGCAAAATTCTTAATAATATGCTAAAATATAATTAATCTTTCATATAACACGGAGAGTTTATCTGATGACCGCTGCCGAATTCCTGCGTGAGATTAAGAAGGAACGCCTCTCAGGGAGGGAGTTCCTCGCATTAATCGGGCATACCGAGATTAGTAACGAGGATTATTCCGAGATTAAGGAAAATCCGGGGCTTACCTATGCCCGCCTCGTTGAAATACTTGAGAATTCCCCGCTTACCGGCGAGGACTATTCTGCTTTGCTTAAAACAGCACGGGAACGCAGAGTTAAGCGTGTGCAGAAGAAAACCCGCCGTGAACTCGAAAACAGCCTTACCTTAGCCTTATCCGAAAGTGAGAATGTTGCCGAACCCGCTCCCGAACCCGAGCAAATGGATATTACCGAGGAAATAACGCTTGTCGATGATGACGAAGACATTAAGGAGCTCGATAATTCTGAGGAAGACTTGTGGGGTGATGATGCACCCGTTTCTGATGAATATAAGGAGTTTAATTCGGGGGATGAACCGGAGATTGACGAGTATGGCTCGGGTGAGGATTTTGACGAGAACGCCCCCCGTGAGAACAGGGTCAGGCGGATAATCTGCATATCATTAGGCGTTGTTTTGGTGTTTATGAGCTTCTTCGTCCGTTATATAACCACCGGAAGCTGGGCTTTACCGGATGATTCTTTTAAAGCACCCGAAATTTATGAGGATATTTTTTCTCTCCAAGCACAATTAACCAGTCAGACGGACAAGCTATTTCCTTTTGAAAAGCGTTATAATGCGGAAAGCTTCGGGGTTGAACCGAGGGGATTACGTTCACTGTGTAATAATTCCGATTATATATTCAAAACCGACGGTAACGAAATTAAGGCGGTTAAGACGAATTTGGGGGTCATGACCTCTGTGCCGTTTTATAACCGTGATGACATGGAATTACTCGGTATATTCCTACAAAGGGACAGGCTGTATGCAGTGTATAACAGTGAATATTCGGTGGATTTCGATTATTTCACAGAAATTGACGAAATTCCTGTTAAGCAATCGTTCAGTTTTGTCCAGCCGAGTGTAACTGTTTTAGGCTTCGACACGCTTAACTGGAACGCCACCCCCGTCACGGAATACACACAGGACGGTACTTTCAACGATATAATTATCCGTGATACTGCGTTTTTTATCATAACCGATTATGAGGTTATGAACAATCTCAGCCCGACGAATTATGACGGGTATATCCCCGCATACAAGCTGAATAATCAGAGAAGCTACGTTCCTATGGACAATATCACGATTATGAAAAACTCCGATTATTCGAGCATGACGGTTATTGCGGGTATAACACCGGAAAAGGTAACAGCATATGCAATAAGCGGTGGGAAAGCCGATTTTGTGTACGAATTCGGGAATACGCTTGTTTTGACATTGTCCGATAAAGGGCGAACAACTCTAATCAAATATAATGTGTATGAGAATACGCTGAACAATCCTGTTTCGGTAAATGTCAAGGGAGAGGTAAAACAAGGCTTTGTCGATTACAGGAACGGAATTATGCGTGTGCCGGCGGTTGTGCGTGATGAAATAAGCAGTGTTACTCTATATATTCTCGATGATGATATGTCACAAACGGCAGTTATTGAAAAAATTGCCTCAGGTGAAGAATTGCGGGGAGCGGCATATGACGACAGGGCTGTTTATGTAATAGCCGAGCAGTTATACGCCATAAACACCTCTATGCCGGAGAACCCTGTGTTCTTGCAGGAAATAAACACCTTGATTTCTGAGGTAATGTATTACTCGTGGGGTGAGGGTAAGTTCTTCTCGGTCAGCATAAACGCTGATAATGAGGGTAACAGGCAGGGTGTCACGGTGACAATGTATGTTATTAAAAGTGACGGTTCACCCGAGATAATCGACGAGATAACTCATATTCCGCCGAATTTGCGGCAGGGAACGGTTGAAATGCCGTCAGAACATTCGAGGGAGGTTATTGCAGTCAGTTATGATTCGGGAATAATCACAGTTCCCATAGTTTATCACACAAGGGTGACAGAGGTTGAACAGTTTTTGATTATCGGATACAGCGAGTATGCCGGTTTCGATATTAGGGGGTTCATCACGGATTTAGACCTGTATTCAAGTTATAACGCCGCTGTAATATCTAACGGTTATGTCTATTGCTTCTTCGATGATATGATTATATCCTCCACTACGTCAGGTACAGTTGTAAGTGTTTTTAATATGTAAAATATATTAGGGGGTCGAAACCCCCTAATAATTACATGCAGAATAAATGTGCACCAATTCGTTTGATTACCGGTCTTGCATTCATAAATGCGTTATTGTGCTTGGCAGGATTGTGGTAATATATTGCACCGCCCGACGGGTCCCAGCCGTTAATGGCATCACGTGCCGCCGAATATGATGTGGCTGATATGGGTTGATTGAACTGACCGTCTACTAATGCTGTGAACGCACCGTCTTGGTATAATACGCCCGCTAATGTGTCCGGGAATGAGGGGTGTTTAATTCGGTTGAGTATTACCGCTCCGATGGCTACCTGACCCTCATACGGTTCGCCTCTACCCTCTGCGGAAATCATGCGTGCTAATAGGTTGATATTAGCTTGAGTTGCCGAAATGACCTTACCTGTGGTAATTCCCATGACCCGTAAAGTTGCTTGGTCGGCTATTCCGGTTACACGAAGTCCGTGATAACGCTGAACTTTCCGCACCGCTTCTTCGGTAATCGGCCCGTAATATCCGGTGATTTCAGCGTTGAACACGCCCCAGTCACGCAGAACCCGTTGAATGGCTTCTACTTCTTTACCGGTGGAGCCGTATTGCGAATACACGGGGACGGTTTCAAAGTTTTTACCCACCCCGCTTAACATTGCCGCTATTAAAAACGCCGAAAGCGAAATTTTTATAAAAGATTTCATTGGTTTATCCCTTTCTTGTATGAAATTTTTATTATTTTTCGCTTATTTTATGAATATATACATAAAAAAATGTTTGCATTTTTCTATAAAATATGTTAAAATATCATGGATTAAAAATATTAAGGAGAACAAAAATGGGAAAAAAGACGTTAATGCTCGGAAACCATGCCATTGCCCGCGGTTGCTATGAAGCGGGAGTAACCGTTGTATCGAGTTATCCCGGAACGCCCAGCACCGAAATTACCTTTGCCATGACACAGTATAAGGGTGATATTCACGCTGAGTGGGCAGTTAATGAGAAAGTCGGGTGTGAGGTTGTTGTCGGTGCAAGCATAGCGGGAGCGAGAGCCTTTACGGGAATGAAGCATGTCGGCTTAAACGTAGCGAGTGACCCGTTATACACTGCTTCCTACGCAGGGGTGAACGGCGGTCTTGTTTTAGCAATCGCTGATGACCCGGGTATGCACTCTTCACAGAATGAGCAGGATTCCCGCCGTCACGCAATCGCTTCAAAGTGCCTTATGCTTGAGCCTGCCGATTCAAGGGAATGCTTGGAGTTCACCAAAAAAGCCTTTGATTTGTCCGAAGAGTTCGATGTTCCTGTATTAATTCGTCTTTCCACAAGGATTTCCCATTCCCAAGGTATAGTAGAGGAGGGTGAACGCATTAAACGTGACCTGCCCGATTATAAAAAAGATGCGTCAAAATATGTTATGATGCCGGTATTTGCGAGAGGCAGACGGGTGTTCGTTGACGAGCGTGACAGGAAATTAGTCGCATATGCGGAAAAATCCCCCTTTAATGTAATAGAGGACAATAATTCGGACATAGGTGTTATCTGTGCGGGGACTACCTATCAGTTTTCACGTGAAGCGTTGGGCGATAAAGCGAGTTATCTTAAATTAGGCGTGGTTAATCCCCTGCCTGTTGAGCTTATAAAAGAATTTGCCAAGAAAGTGAAAAAATTATACGTTGCTGAGGAGATGGACCCCATCATTGAACAGCACTGCAAGGCAATCGGGTTAGAGGTAATAGGGAAAGACCTGTTCCCGACTATCGGTGAATACTCACAGGGTATAATCCGTGAAAAAGTATTAGGCGAGGTCAAAGAACACAGCGTATTCCCCGAGGCTATTCCCGTTCGCCCTCCCGTGATGTGTGCGGGCTGCTCACATAGAGGACTATTCACGGTATTGGGGAAATTAGGCGTAATGGTCAACGGCGACATAGGCTGCTACACCTTAGGGGCTACACCTCCGTTATCCGCAATGGATACCACCATTTGTATGGGAGCGGGCGTATCCTCGTTACACGGGTTCAATAAAGGGCGTCAGGGCGATTATGAAAACAGAGCCGTCGGCGTAGTTGGCGATTCCACCTTTATACATTCGGGAATTACGGGGCTGATTAACATTGCCTACAGTAAGAGTAATTCTACAATTATCATCGCCGATAACACCATTACCGGAATGACTGGCGGGCAGAACACCCCCGCAAACGGTCTTGATATTTACGGTGACTCAGCACCCTCAGTCGATATTGAAACCATGTGTAAGGCGTGCGGGATTAAGCGTGTTACAGTGGTTGACCCGTCCGACATGGCTGAAACCGAGCGTGTTTTAAGGCAGGAACTCGACGCAAACGAACCCAGCGTAGTTATTTCAAGGAAACCTTGTGCATTATTAAAAGGCTTTGTGAAAAATAAACCTGTTGCGGTTGACCCGAACAAATGTACCGGTTGCCGAGTCTGCTTAAAAGTAGGCTGTCCCGCATTATCTTATAAAGACAAGAAAGTGTCAGTCAACAAGAACTTATGCGTTGGTTGCGGAGTCTGCGGTCAGTTATGTAAACCTGCCGCTTTTGCGGACACGGTGTCCGCTATAGATAACGGAGGAAATGATTAATATGAATACAGTATCAATTATGTTTGTAGGCGTGGGCGGGCAGGGGACACTGCTTGCATCGAGAATAGTAGGCAATGTTTTATTAAACAAAGGCTTCGACGCAAAGGTCAGCGAGGTTCACGGAATGAGCCAGCGTGGCGGCTCTGTAACCACCTATGTGAAATACGGTGACAAGGTATATTCCCCGATAGTTGACAAAGGGGAAGCCGATTATATCGTGGCGTTCGAGTTAATGGAGGCGGCAAGATGGGTTGAATACCTAAAAAAAGGCGGAAAAATGCTGATTAACACACAGCAATTATCACCAATGCCGGTAATTACCGGTGCCGCTGAATATAACAGTGATGTTATTGACAAAATAAAAGCATTGGGAATTGATGTAATTTCGCTTAACGCTCTTGAATTAGCCGAGCAAGCAGGGAATGACAAAAGCGTGAATGTTGTTATGATGGGTGTGTTGTCGAATGAGTTAGGTTTTGACAAGTCACTGTGGACTGATGCCCTGCGTGAATGTTCACCGAAAGCCGCCCTCGAAAGCAACGAAAAAGCGTTTGAATTAGGTGTAAATGTTTAAAGGAAAACTATGAATTATTACAAAAAAGAAATAGAAACCGCACCACGTCACGAGTTAGAGGCGTTGCAATCGTTTCGCTTGGCACAGAAAATCCGCAAGGTTTATGACAGGGTCGAACCCTATCGCAAGAAGATGGATGAAGCAGGGGTAAAACCGGAAGACATCCGCACGATTGCGGATTTATCTAAGCTTCCGTTCACCACTAAGCAAGACCTGCGTGACAACTACCCTTACGGAATGTTCGCTGTTCCAATGGAGGAGGTTGTGCGAATTCACGCTTCCTCGGGGACTACCGGGAAGCAGACGGTTGTCGGGTACACGAAAAACGACATCGAATTATGGGCAGAGTGCGGAGCTCGCTGTATCGTCGGAATAGGCGGGACTAAGCAAGACTACGTCCACGTCTCTTACGGGTATGGGTTGTTTACCGGTGGGTTAGGTATGCACTATGGAGCGGAGAAATTGGGTGCGGTGACTATTCCGGCTTCGGCAGGGAACAGTCTGCGTCAGCTTGAGATGTTCCGTGACTTCGGCTCGTCTATCCTGTGTATGACACCGTCATATGCAATCAGCCTTATTGAGTTAATGAAAGAAAATGGCTTATCTAAGGACGATTTTAACCTAAAAGCGGGACTGTTCGGGGCAGAGCCGTGGACTGATGAAATGCGTGGGGAAATCGAAAAAGGCTTAGGCTTAAAAGCCTATGACATTTACGGGTTATCGGAGATTCTCGGTCCCGGCGTATCATGTGAGTGTATTTTCCAAAAGGGTATGCATGTTTGTGAAGACCACTTTATCCCAGAAATCGTTGACCCGGACACCTTTGAGCCGTTACCGGCGGGAACACAGGGGGAATTGGTGTTCACCTGCATTACTAAGGAGGCGTTACCGCTTATCCGTTACAGAACCCGTGACATCGCTTCATTGGATTATGAAAAGTGCGAGTGCGGCAGGACGTTAGTGCGAATGAAAAAGCCGCAGGGACGAACCGACGATATGCTGATTATCAGAGGCGTGAATGTCTTCCCGTCGCAGATTGAGGCGGCTTTGATGAGCTTCGACAGCGGTGCGACGAATTATATGATTATCGCTGACAGGGTGGATAACAAGGACACACTTGAAATTCAGATTGAAATGCGTTCGGATATGTTCGGCGACAACGTGCGTGACGTTGAGAACTACCGCAGACGTGCGAGGGAGCTTATAACCTCTGCAATCGGTGTCGGGGTTAATGTAAAGCTGATTGAACCTAAGACCTTAGCACGTTCCGAGGGAAAGGCAAAACGAGTAATCGACAAGAGAAAACTGTAGGGAGGGTATATGGCAGATAAAGCACAGCTTGAAAATTTTGCGTTTGCACAGTTCACAGAAAGTGAATTATGCATGATGGGTGACAATTTCATTCATTTTATCGAACATATCAAAGCAGGAAATGAAACCGAACTCAAACGCCTGTTTAACAATCTTTCCGATGATATTGAACCTCGTCAGCTTTATGCTTACTGCAAGCTGTTGAACGGTAACGGCTTAGGGCATATTCGGCAGAAAAGGAGCAACGAGTTATACGGGGTGGTATTTCAAATCGGTTTGCAAAACGGTATAGAAACGCTTGCAGTATATCCCAACAGGGAGGGCTGGTACATTAATTATACAGGCGGTGCGATTAAGCTGAACCCACTTTCTGAAAATGAGGATAGGCTGGGGATTAATCCTTTGATTGATGCTCTTTTTGAAACTGCCGTTAAGACTGTCCCGGGGTTTGAATTGCCCGATAATAACCATATCCCTGATATAATAACAGGAAATCTCCGTATAAATTTACTTACCGGTAAGGGGCTTTTCTCTGCGGAAAGTGCACTTAATGCAATTGTGAATACTTCTTCCGCAGGGGAAATGTTCAACTTGGGAACGAAAATATTACAGAGATTAGTGGCAATGTCCGGTAAATAATTATTTTGGAGGGTATAATCATGTTACAACAAATTTCAGTATTCGTAGAAAATAAGTCAGGCAGGCTTTATGCCGTCATGGAAACACTTTCAAAAGCGACGGTTGATATTCGTGCAATGACAATCGCCGACACCAGCGACTTCGGAATTGTTCGCTTAATTGTCAATGACGCAGACAAAGCGTTACAGGCACTTAATGCGGAGAATTTCACGGTCAAAGTAACCGATGTAATCGGGTTCACAATTCCCGATAAATTCGGGGCGTTGTGTGACGTTGTGCGGGTATTGGGTGAAAAGGACATAAACATCGAATACTCCTATTCACTTATGGGGAAAGAAAAAGGCGAGGCAGACATTGTCATTCGGGTGAACGATACCCAAAAAGCAGAAGAAATCCTCACAGGGGCAGGCGTAAAGTTAATTTCGATTAGTGATATTCTATGAACTGGAATATAGCAGACTTACACGCCTCATACGGAAAATTCGAGCAGCTGCCGCCGATTAGTGAAAAGGCGGAAATCGCTTTTTCGGGGCGGTCGAATGTCGGGAAATCCTCGCTTATTAATAAATTATTGAACAGGAAATCCCTTGCCCGTGTCAGCTCGACACCGGGGAAGACTATTACGCTTAATTTCTATAACATTGGTAACATCGACAAGGAAATCTATATCGTTGATTTACCCGGCTACGGTTATGCAAAGACGAGTAAGGACGAGAAAGCCCGCTTCGGTAAATTAACCGAGCAGTATATCAAATCGGGGAGAATATCACTTTTAGTACAGTTGATTGACTTTCGTCACCCGCCCACCGCCGACGATTTAATAATGATTGAGTTTTTGAAGGAAACCGGTATCCCTTTTGTAATCGCATTAACTAAGGCGGATAAATTAAAGAAAACTAAGCGTTTAGAACGCAGTTCGGCGTTTAAAACACAATTCCCCGAAATTAATATCATCGAATTTTCCTCCGAAACAGGTGAGGGTGTTGACGAATTAAGACAGGTTATCGAAAATTATGGATAAATCTAAATTAGCATATACCCATACCTACGGTTGCCGTGCGAATGTTTCCGACGGTGAGAAAATCAACGGTATGTTAGCCGAAATGAGGTACGGTTTCACGAATATACAGGACGAGGCAGACTTAATCCTGTTTAATACCTGTGCAGTCCGTGAGAACGCCGAGAACAAGGTTTTCGGGAATATTGGTGCGTTAATCCACCAAAAACGCCGCAACCCCGATTTAATCGTCATTGTCTGCGGTTGCATGGTTCAACAAGAGCATATCACAGAAAAATTATATAAAACTTTCCCTTTTGTAGACTTAATCTTCGGCACCCACGTGCTTCATAAATTCCCGGAATTATTAAACGAGGTGATTATTAATAAAAGGCGTGTCACCGATATTAGTAATACCGAAACAATTACAGAGGATTTACCAATTAGGCGAGAGAGCGAATTTAAGGCAGATGTTCCGATTATGTTCGGGTGCGATAACTTTTGCAGTTATTGCGTAGTGCCGTATGTAAGAGGGCGGGAGCGTTCCCGTAAGCCCAATGACATTATTAACGAGATACAAGGCTTAGTCAAAGACAACGTCAAGGAAGTTATGCTGTTAGGGCAGAACGTCAATTCATTCACACCGTCATTCCCCGAATTATTGAAAGAAATTGAAGCGATAAACGGTGATTTCAGAATAACCTACATGACCTCCCACCCGAAGGACTTGTCACGGAATCTGATTGACGTAATAGCAAACAGCGAGAAAATCTCACATCATCTGCATTTGCCGGTACAATCGGGGAGTAACCGAATTCTTGAGCTGATGAACAGGGGATATACCGTTGAGCAGTATGAAAGCATTATTAACTATGCGAGGGAGCTAACTCCCCTAATATCAATTACTACCGATATAATTGTCGGCTTCCCCGGGGAAACACGTACCGATTTCGAGGAAACGCTGTCACTGATTAAGAAAATCAGGTTCGACTCGGCATACACGTTTATTTACTCTAAGCGGGAGGGGACAAAAGCGGCAGAATTACCCGATACGGTTACAAGTGAGGAAAAAAGTGCGTGGTTTCGGGAAATGCTCGATGTATTAGCTGAAATCGGCGACACGGCGTATGAGCGGTATGTCGGTAAGACTTTGCGGGTATTATGTGAGGGTGAGGGCAGGACAGGGCAGGGGCAATTCACGGGGAAAAGCCGTGAGGGGGTAATCGTGGATTTTAATTCGGATAATACGGATATTATCGGGAAATTCGTAAATGTTAAGATAGATAAGGCGTTAAAATGGGCAGTATTGGGGCGGTCGACATGAAGATTATTAATGTAATCGTCGGTGTTATTGCGGGGTTAATGCTTTTGCTAATATTTGTACTTGTGATTATGTCGCCGATTATTTTATTACAGCCGCAATTCAAAAGGAGTTTTACACAAAACCAGATTAACAGTATTTGTGAAACATTCAAATTTGAGCTTGCTGAGGGTGAAACAATATATACAAGGTATCACCCGGGGTTTTTGCAGGGAAGACCGACATTAAATGTAATTATTGAGAACATACATTCCGAGGAAGATTTTTCATCACGATTTGATGGTGAGATTATTAAAGAAACATGGGAATTTACTCATATTACAGGATTTATCAGTTCATATGAGGTGGAAATATTTTATTTTGAGCCACACTGGGAGTCGGCAAGCTACCTTATATTCTATAAGGAAGATGATAAGTTAAATGCAAGGTTTTATATAGACGGGTATAATAAACGGTTAGAAAGTATACATAATATCGTGTATAATCCTTATTTGCAATTTATTAAACCGATATTTGTTATACCGCCCGTTATTGAAACAGCATGCATTATATTTTTAATTATACAATACAAAAAATACAAAAGGAGAAAACAACATGGACACAATCAAGATGGCACGGGAGCTCGGCAGGGCAATCCAAGCCGATGAACGCTACAAGGCATACTTCGATGCAAAGGAAATAAACGACGCTGACGAGGGGTTGCAGTCACTCATAGGCGAGTTTAATCTGTTAAGGCAGAAGATTACAGCGGAGATGAACAAGGGCGGCGAGGAAAGAAACCCCGAAAAAATCGATGAGTTAAATACCGAGGCACAAAGCGTATACTCGCAGATTATGGGCAACGAAAGCATGATTATGTTCACTGCCGCAAAAAATGCAATGGATAATTTAATCCGTGATGTCAGCGGAATTATCAGCCTTTGCTGTGACGGCGAAGACCCCGATACCTGCCAAATCGAACCCGAACCGATAAGCGGTTGTGCGTCGGGCGGCGGCTGCTCGGGTTGCGGTAAGCATTGACGAGCAATTGACAATGTACAATGTACAATTGACAATTGAAAGGACTTTAAACGAGCATGAACAGGGAAAACCTTACCCCAGATGCTAAGGCATTGACTCCAGATGCTAAGGCATTGACTCCAGATGCTAAGGCATTGACTCCAATGCTACAACAATACCTTGATATAAAAGACGAATACAAGGGTTATGTGTTGTTTTATCGGCTTGGCGATTTTTATGAAATGTTTTTTGAGGATGCTGAAAACATTTCAAAGGAGTTAGAGCTTACCCTAACTGCACGGGCGGGGACTCCTATGTGCGGCGTACCGTATCACGCCGCAGAAACCTACATACAAAGATTAGTCAAGAGAAATTATAAGGTTGCATTATGCGAACAGTTCGACTCTCCCGACGGGAAAGGTCCTATGCAGAGGAAGGTCGTCCGCTTAATCACGCCCGGTACGTTAATTGAGGATTCCATGCTTGACGAAAGCAGGAATAATTATATAGGCAGTTTTTACGCAAGGGATAATTCGGTGGGAATTGCAATAGGTGATTTATCGACAGGGGAATTATATATTAACAAAACCGATTGTGAGGCGGGAATTATTAATGAAATATCTCGGTTTATGCCGTCGGAGGTTATGTTTAACGCTGATTTCATGGATTATAAGTCAGCGGGAGAGCTTTTGAAAAAGCAGGTCAACTGCCTTGCTGAGGTCATGGATGAGGATAAGTTCGTACCCGATAATGATATTATCCAAAGGCAGTTGGGCGATTTGTACACGTATGCGGGCGAACACAGTTCGCCCCTACGGAATTGTGCATTATGTGCATTATTAAGATACGTCGAGCATACCCAGAAAACTCAAGCAGTCCGCTTCACGTCTGTGACCGTTAATTCTGCGAATGAGTATATGGATATTGGCATTACCGCCCGCCGAAATCTCGAACTCACCGAAACCATGCGAAACCGTGATAAGAGGGGAACACTTTTATGGGTTTTGGATTGTGCGAAAACAGCAATGGGCAGGCGGCGGTTAAGGCAGTGTATCGAACGCCCGTTAAGCAATCATTTGGCAATTATAAAAAGGCTTGACTCGGTTCAGGAACTAAAAAGCACTGCACCTGTTCTGGCAGAGCTGCGTTCGGGATTATCGGGGATATATGACCTTGAACGTCTTATGTCACGTGTTATATACAAGACTGCTAATCCGAGGGATATAAATGCATTAGGGGCGGCATGCCGAAGAATTCCCGATATAAAAATATTGTTAGGCGGATTGAATTCATCGTTACTGACCGAGTTAAATAACGGTATGGACAATCTCACGGATATTGCTAATTTAATCGGCAATGCAATTGTTTCCGAGCCGCCCGCAGTCACAAAGGACGGCGGTTATATCAATGACGGCTTCAACCAAGAATTAGACAGATTAAGAGCGTTAACCGACGGTGGGAATGAACTGTTAGCTGAAATAGAAAAACGTGAGCGTGAGAATACCGGGATTAAGAACCTGCGGGTGGGTTATAACCGTGTTTTCGGGTATTATATCGAGGTTTCTAAGGGGAATATCGGTAATGTTCCGCCTCATTATCACAGGAAGCAGACACTCACAAACGGCGAGCGGTATATTACCGAGGAGCTGAAAACAATAGAAGACGACATTCTCTCAGCTAAGGAGAAAATTGTCGCACTGGAATTAGAAATATTCGCAGATGTAAAATCGTTCATCGAAAATGCATTATTGAGAATTCAGCGAACCGCCGAGGCGGTGGCTGATTTAGATGTTCTGTGTTCGTTCGCAGATGTGGCTATCCGTGATAATTATTGCCGCCCGGAAATCACTCTTGATAATGTAATCGACATTAAAGCGTCACGCCATCCGGTAGTCGAGAAAATGCTGACGGGCGGTGAATTTGCCCCGAATGATTGTTACCTCGATACAAGTGAAAACCGGCAAATGATTATCACAGGGCCGAATATGTCGGGGAAATCCACCTATATGCGGCAGGTGGCACTGATTACGCTTATGGCACAGTTAGGCTGCTTCGTCCCCGCTAAGTCGGCACGCATAGGTGTAGTCGATAAGCTGTTTACCCGTGTAGGTGCGAGCGATGACTTATCAATGGGGCAGTCTACCTTTATGGTGGAAATGTTAGAGGTTGCGGAAATTCTTAATAACGCAACCGACAAAAGTCTTGTTATTCTTGATGAAATCGGCAGGGGGACTTCCACGTTTGACGGAATTTCGATTGCCAAAGCTGTCGCCGAGTTTATTAATAATAAAATCGGCTGTAAGACGCTTTTTGCCACGCACTATCACGAGTTAATCGAATTAGAAAAACAGTATTCCGGAATTCGCAATCTCAGTGTTTCTGTGATTAAGCGAGGCGGGGAAATCACGTTTTTGCACAAAATCGTAGAGGGTGGTACTGACCAGAGCTACGGGATTGAGGTGGCTAAGTTAGCGGGAGTGCCGGCAAGTGTTATTTCCAATGCTAAGAAAGCGTTAAAGCAAATGGAGATGAATTCTAAAATCGAGCTTGAGGAAAGGCTTCGGGAGGAGGATGACATGGGCGGGCAGATTGACTTTGCTTTAATCGAGCGGGATAATGCGGTTAATCGGATTAAAGCGATTGATTTGGAGAACATCACCCCGCTTGATGCGATGAGAGAATTATCGGATATTAAGAAAAGGTTGACATAAGCGTGTATTTGTGATATAATTCTATTTATTAATTATTAATTATTAATTATTAATTATTAATTATTAATTGTATTGGACAGATGGCTGAGCTGGTCTAAGGCGTACGATTGGAAATCGTATGTACGTTAATAGCGTACCGGGGGTTCGAATCCCCCTCTGTCCGGCCGAGAGCCTCGGCGGGCAATATTTGAGCGAATCGCAATGTTCATTCGCCCATGCTCGCTGTGGTTCTTATACAGAACCGTTCTCCCCGTTTAATAAAACAGCATTGAGTTTGCACTCGGTGCTGTTTTTTTGCGTGCTGCCACTCTGCTTCGGTGACGTTGTTTAAAGATTTGTTTAAGTTGCAGGGCAATACATTGACAATAAGAAAAACGAATGTTATAATTTCAATGACAGTGTAAGCAACATTTTAAGGAGTAGAATTATGGGTATATTCAAGGAGTTTGAGGAAAAAGAGGTCGAGACACAGCGTTACCATGTGGAGAAGGACATTCATGAGGAACAGTTTGTTCCGGCATTCACTATGCATTCTGATATTATGGACAGTAAAAAAAGCAGCATATTTTTATCAAAGAAAGACTCGTCGGAGTTTAAGGCGGTCAAAGAGGGAGTGCAGGAACTCTTTCACAGAACCAACTCCACTTTAGAGGATGTTTCTCTTATGGATATTAAAGCTTCTTACATTAAGGTTATAGATTCCTGTGATGAGTATTTGGCGAAAAAAGACTCGAAATGGAAATATTCACGGGTGGGAGAGGAACGTGTAAGAATGGTTAAGGCTCTCCGTGAGTCAGCTTTGTATGAAAACTCGATTGTATCCGAAACTCATGCTAAGGCGGTGGAAATGCTGAACAAAAACGAATACTATTGGCGAGACGGCAAGCCGAGCTTAAAGGCTTTACATTGGCATTTTGTTGTCCATATGATGCGTACAGAAACGATTGAGGTTAAGGAGGAGGAATCGAGCAAGGCAGGTGCCGGTACAAGTGATGTTTTGGTTATCGGGAATGAGGTTGGCAAACGTCAATTCTTTAAGGAAACCGAGGTTTTAAGGACGGCTGCCGACGAAGTCCCTGAGATTGTTAACAAAAAGCTCGGCGAAATTGAAAAAACCGATACATTTTTTATCTTTGAAAACGGGTTTGAAGCGTTTAAGGAGCTTTTTAAAGATGCGGAATTTCGGAGCTATTTTGACGGGTTGGCGGGGTCCTTCGCTTTTAGACCGGATATGAAAGACCTTACCGATAACAAAATTAAAGAAGAGATTCACGCCGTTTTTAATGCTATAACTCTTGATGAAATCATGTACGGTAAGGAAACAGTCAACAACTTTGAAGCCGCTTTAGAGAACACTGATTTTTGTAAAGCTATGTATTCCATAATGAAGCCAATTGCACGCAACCTTGCCCGTGAAACTGCCTGTGAAAACGCCGGCATAAAAGTGGGGAGCGTTCTCTCAACACGTAATGTGGCTACATCACGAATGGCGGATATACTCGGTGCCGGTGATTTGATTGCACGTTCAAGAGTGGTTGACGTTAAGCAGGGTACCAAAACACGAAGAGGTATTGTCATGCAAGAGGCGATTGGCAAGGAAATATTATTACACTCTGAAGAAGAGCAGAACGTCATTAGAAAATCACCCGATTTTATGCGTGAAAGGTCTCGGCTTTTTATCATGGACTATATATGTTCACAGACCGACCGTCACGATTATAACTTCTTTGTTAATCTGAAAAAAGAAGGCAACAAGGATACGGTTAAGATAACGGGGATTGACAACGATATGGCCTTTGGTACCATTACGAAAGGCTTTGGTGTGTCTTCCGAAGCCAACCTCTTTGACGAAAACGGTAAGCTTAAGCTCCCGTATTTAGATGTGAAAACGGCATCAAGCATTATGGCGTTGACTCCTGAAATCATAGCTCACAATTTTTGCGACCTGCTTTCTGCCGATGAGCTGTCGGCTTTGATGAAACGGGTTAAGAAGATATTCAATGCGGTACAAACCTTTGCAAAAGAAACTCCCCATAAGATATTATCACCGGGAGATTGGGATAACATTCCGGGTATTGCAGAAGAGTTTCGCAAAGCAAACTTAGGTTTAGCTTTTATGTAATTACTACATCTTAATAAAACAGCGTTTAGGTAAGAGCCTTAACGCTGTTTTATTTATTCAAAAATCGCTTTTGATTTTTTCGGCATAATAGAACACGAATTCCGTAACTGTCGGGTAGCCTTTTTCTGAGCGGATTCTTGCTGTGTAGTGCTGTGCTAAATCTTTGATAGGGGAAACCTTCCACGCTGTATTAACTGCGTTTTGCATGGCACGTTCGACACTCGGTACTGACTTTTCAAATTTTTTTGCAATTTCATTACTAAGCTGAACTCTCGTTTTTGTCATGGCGATGAGAATTCCCTCGGTGAGATATATCCGCCCTAATACCTTTGGGTTGATACCGATTAAATCAAATTCCATATTAATTCTTTTGATTATTTTCTTGATTTTTTCTTCTCTGTCGTTTAAAAATAATACCTCACTAACAGTGTCTGCCTTGTCTCTTTGGGACATAATGGCATTCTTCATTGACAAAAGGAAGCTGATAACCCCTCCCGCACTATAGTCGTTTTGATGCTTCGAGAAAATAAAACCGACCCCTAACTCACGCAGCTTGGCATATGTAATCTCGTTTGTGTTATAGGTAGTCACCAAGACATATGGCTTTATTTCGGTTTCCATGGAGTGCAGTTTTTCCATGAATGTTATACCGTTGCCTTTACCTTTGTGCAGCTCGATTTCTAAGATTATTGCATCGGGCAGATAGTCAGTAACATACTCAAGTGCTTTATCAATATTGTTGGTTACACCGACAAGCTGTATTTCCGATATACTTTCTATGCATTTGCTTATCGCTTTGCACTCTGCTGTTTCATCTTCGATGAGTAGGATTTTAAGGTTTTTCATTATGTCGTAAGCTCCCATTGTTTATTACTTTATGTAACTATTATATTACATAAAGCAACAATAATCAACTGTGCAAACCAACAAAAACAAACGATTATTTTTGTGTGGATTTGCTATAATTTATCTTGATATGAGATATTTTTTATTATCCGGCGTTGAACACCAATATGTCGGCGATTACATAGGTAAAAAGCGGCATACCTTGGTCAATAAAAACGCCCTCACTCTCGGTGAAATAACCGAGCATTTACAGGAGAATGTTATTTCCTGTGACAGAGTTATTGTTACGGATTCTGCGTTGTCCGCCGATAATGACGTTAATATGCGGGTTTTGGATTATTTGTCCGGGTTTTATCCCGACATAATTGTAATCACCCGCGACTATTTGTTTGAAGCGTCGAATAAATCGGTAACGGTTATTGTTTCCCAATGGTTTCGGGCTTCACACGATGATTTGGATAAGGCGTTTGTTGTTTTAAATGAGCCATCAAATAAAGAGAATGTGACCGAGAAGAAAAGGAAATGGGGCATTAAATCTAAGAAAACCGACAGCTTGGACGATTCGCTCGATGATGTGAAATTGGACAGGACATCAAGCAGGGTGATTGTTTTTACGGGGCACAGGGGTTCAGGGGTTACGAGTACGGCGTTTAATGTGGCGTTGTCTGCTGTTTCCCGAAATCTCAACACCATGTTTGTGGATTTGGACACCGACTATAGGACGGCTAATCTTTATTCCGGGGAATTTAACAGGTTAGCTGATGAGGATGAGATTATTTCATCATCGTTGGTGAGGCTCTTGGCACAGCCGCACAAGTATGAAACTATGGCGGTTAATTCTGATGGGCTGTGGCTGACCTCCTTAGGGTATGACTTTGACGAGGAAAGGCTGCTTGAGCAACACTTCACAGAGTCGAAGTTAATCGGGCTTGTATCGTCCTTGAAATATAATTTTGACCTTATAGTCGTTGATTTCCCGTTAGACGCTCTGGCACGGTTTCCGTCATTATTGAATAACACGGATTTATTGGCGTTATGCATGGAAAACAATCTCTATTCGGCATTTTCGACTGTTCGTAATATTTCAATCGGGTATGAGAACCGCAGTGACATTTCTTATTTTGCGTCTAAGGCAAGGCTGATTGCCACTAAGTATAACGATGAATCGGTATATGACGGTGAGCCGATTACCCCCGAGCGATTGAGTGAGTTAATTGTGAACGAGGGCTTTTGCGAGGATTTCACTACCCAAATGCCGATAGCGGGGAGTGTGCCTTATGAAAAACATTTTGACAGGCAAATTGAAAGTGATATTTCAATAATATTTACAGATAATCGGATGAAGCAGGCTTATGACCGAGTGTTGCTTAATCTGTTAGGAGCAGTAAGATGAAAAAATCCAATGCAGGGTTCAAGAAAAAGGAAAGCGGCGTTGTCGGCGGGAAACGCCTTTTACTGAAAATCGTAACAATTGTTGTCAGCTTGTTGGCTTTGTTTTTAACCTTCGTGTTTTTAAACAATGCCGACAGTGCAGCGAGAGATACGATTTCTGTAGTGAGAATCAGAAGTAACATTCCCGCAAATTCTGTGATTACAGAAAATGATGTGGAGCGGTATGATTTAATTCGTGCGGAATATGTGGAAAAGGAAATGATTCTTTTTGAGAATGTTCAAGAAGAGGTGTATGGGAAATATTCTGCATATTTTTTAAGAGGCAAAACTGTTCTGTACAAGGACCAGCTCACAGAGGAAAAACCGTTAAGGAATGAATGGCTGTACAGCCTTTCCGAGGGGGAGGAGGTTGTTACCATTCCGTACAAGTTCATTGAGGCGGGCGGCAGTATTCTTCTTCCGGGTGATGTTATTCGCATTCGTGTTACATATGAAGCGGATATGTATGACTTGTTAGGCGAGGAAGTGGTGTTCCATTATATCGACCCGAGGAGCGGTACGGTTATTAAAACCGATATTTTGTTTGATTCGATTGTTGTTAAGGATATGTTAAACTCTAATGGTAACTCGGTTTATGAATTGTATAAAGAGGTTATGCGGCTTGATGATAAGCAGCGTGAATCGGTTATGCAAAGTAAGGAATTCTTAGCGAGCATTAAACCTGCTGCGTTGGTTCTTGCGGGAACGGCAGAGGATATGGAACGGTATGCGGCGTTTAATGCCGCCATCGGAAGCGGGAACTTTTTGATAACTATATTAAGCAGAACAAGCGGTGATGACGGGTTTGACAACCTGCCTACTATTGAAACTGAGGTGCGGTCATGGATAGACGGGGGACATTAGGGGCAGGGATTAACCGAGTAATAGACAAGGTGGCTTCGTCTGATGTCGGTTATGACAAACCGAAAGGGGTAGTGACGGGGTTTATTTCGGTGTGCGATTTTGTTGAAAACGGTGAGATAATTAATAATTTAGCCTACCTGCTGTCAAAGAAAAGTATGGCTGTATGCGTGGTTGATTTTAAGGTGTTTTATCCAAACCTGTTCGATTGGTTCGGGGGAGTTTCAGCACCGAAAAAAGGGGACGGGTTAATCCGTTTGCTTAACAGTGACCGGGTGGAGGTTAAATCAATTGCCCAAAAAACCGATGACGAAAATGTATTTCTGATTAGTGCAAGCCCTAATGACGATATTGAGGATTATTTCAATTACAGCATACCCAATGTGAAAAGGGTGATTACCGCATTAAAAGAAGTGTTTGACATTGTTTTGATTGACATTCCCAATAACCCGCCGTTAGAGTTTTGCGTGGGTGCGTTGATGAATTGTCAGAATGGTTTTTTTGTTGCGTCGGAGCGTGTGGACGCACCGAGAAACATTCAAAAATTGGTTGAATATATGTTGAAACTGTGCGATGAAATCAGGAACTTCGACAGCATTATTATTTCCCGCAAGCAGGAGTTTGCGTTTGATGAAAATTCTTTAAACAATCTTTCGATTACTGCTTCGGAGGATAGAGAAAAACTGAAGATTGCCGCAAGGCTTCCTTATGTTAAAGCCGCACAGGAGAACGCTGTTGACGGGAAAATCTACTTAAGGGACTCAATGTTTGTGAACAAGATTTTTGCCCGTGAAATGGACAAAATAGTAAAATTAGTGTTAGGGGTGGGTTAATAGTGCTGACAATTGATGCTGTTCGTGAGCTGCAGGAGGAGCATAAGTTTAATTTAGCAGATTCAGAAAGCTATTCGACGACGAGTGCGGCTGAAACCGTTCGGGAGATTTTCGGGGAGACTGAATCGACATTAATCGATGCGGAAAAGGAATGTGTAAATTTTCTGCTCGATAACATGCGTCAGAACGGTCTGTCACAGGAAGAGTATAACCTTAAGGCGACGGAAACATTAGATAAGCCTAAGGATACCACACATTATACCCATGATTTTGTATTCGGTAAATCGAATAAGAAATATCGCATTGCCATGAACATCTCCTATGAGGAGCAAACACGAGGGGAAAGCGATGACTTCATCAGCTTCGGTTATGCTTTAGAGCGGTGTCAGGACTATATAGCCAAGAACTTTCGGGAACGCCGTGACGAACGTGATAAGGTGGAACGAACTAAGGAATATATTAAAGACTTCGTTTATAAAGACCTGCACGGGGGCGTTCGCAAATCTGCAGGCGGCAGGTATAGCCATAAGGAATTAGTTGCCGACCTGACCAATGAAATCATGAACTATGGGCCTATTACGAAATATGTTGAGGATGATTCGATTGATGAAATCCGTGCAAACGGGCCTAAGGAGCTTTTCCTCGAAAGCGGCGGAAAAACCTTAAAATGCCGTGATGTGTTCCGTGATTCCGAGCATATGGAGCGGATTATTTCTAAGTTAATCAGTGTTTCTAAAATGCGGCTGACACCTAAAACGCCGATGGTTAATGCGAGAACCATCGAGGGTTATAGAGTAAACGCCACTTATTCGGGGATTTCACCCTATAACCAGCCGGCGTTTGTTCTGCGTAAGTTCGGCAAGCGTGAGATTGAGCCGGAGGATATGCTCAAGAATAAATCGTTCTCCAAGGGAATGTATGCGTTGCTGTCGCTTATCCCAAAGGCGGATTTGTCGTGGATTACGGTAGGACCCACCGGAAGTGGAAAGACTACGTTAAACGGCTTGCTTGTCAGAGAGATTGACCCGCTTTCGAGAGTTATCACCATTGAGAACCCTTCGGAAATGCGGTTGAGGCGTATCGAAAACGGTATCGTGGTTAATGACGTGCTGCAGTATGAGTGTATTCCCGATGATGAGGGGGTTTCCTCGGCTGACCCTACTATGGAGAACCTGCTTATTAACGCAATGCGACAGTCCCCCCACTGGATTGGGCCGGGAGAGCTGCGTACTCCGGGTGAATTCGCTACTGCGTTAAGAGCGGCACAAACAGGGCATTATTTTTTCACAACGCTCCACGCAGAGGGTGACGATGATGCAATATCGAGGTTTTTGACATCGTATCTCATGGCTTCAAACGAACCTGCAGAGCTTGCCTTGCGGAATATATGTGCGGCAGTTAAGTTTGTTATATTCCAAGAAAAATTGGCTGACGGAACAAGAAAGGTTACCTCTGTTTCTGAGGTAATCGGGTCGGATGGGTTAAAGCCGATTATGAACCAAATCTACCGTTTTGTTATCGAGGATATTGTGGAAGAACCGGGGACTCGGCGGGTTCTCGAAATTATCGGACGGCATAAACGAGTGGGTAAGCTGTCGGAAAAAATACAGGAAAAGATGCTTAAATCAGGTATCAAGCGTGAACGCTTTGAATTCCTTGCGAGGAATCCGGGTGTCAACGAGGAGGAGGAATATGATTAATCTGATAGTCTGCCTGATTGTAGGATTAGTAGTGTTCTTCACGTTGAATTCTGCATTGGAATTACATATTATTTCAGATATAAGAAAATATATCAATGATTTATTTGAATCGCTTTGGGGACACCTCGAGCGGTATAACCGTAAGCGACGTTCCGAGAGGATTAAACGGGAGAGCATTGTTCGGCAAAAAGAAGATATATTTGTGAAGTATAACCGCCTTATTGATAATTTCTTGAAAAGTCTGAACATTTCAATCCCGCTTGAAACCGTTACTTCGTTAATCGCAATTTCTTTTGTGCTTATTATAGTGGTGCTGACCTTTTTCCTTGAGGATGTAACTGTTTCATTAATAATCGCCGTGTCTGTTATGATTGCGTTGTTTACATGGTTCTCACGGGAATCCCGTGTAAGGCGTGCCGTTATTGCTGAAGCGATTGCCGATGCGGAGGACGCTATTTGTCCGTTAGCGAGAGATGGTGTTTTGGTTGCGATTAAAAAGGTTATGGAAACTGACGAGTATATTTCCAAGGATATTCGCCCGTATTTCCGTGAGTTTATCGATAATTGTGAAACAAGGGGTTATTCGTTCAGGCAGGCGATGAAACAATTAAATAGGCAGTTAGGTTCGAGGTTTGACAATTTTGCCGAGAAAGCAATCATATTCGAGTATAACGAGCGAAAGGGAATGGCAGATGTTTTCCTTGATATAGTTGACGAGAATGCGGTTATTCGTGAAATAAACGTAAGAAAAGAAGAGCTGTTCCAGAAAATGAACCGTGACTTTTTCATGAAAACGCTGATTATTGTTTTGTTTTTTGTTTATGCACTCACCGTTAAGGATTTTCGGGAGTTTATGATTTTGACAACACCGGGGAAGTTTATTAATTCACTGTGCCTGAACGTAATCTGTATCAGCTTTGCGTGGGGGCAGATGTTGCAGGGTTCATTGGAATTAAAACGTCAAATGCCCAAGAAGAAAGAAAAATAATTATGTTTTTATCGAAATTAATCGCAGTTATTTCTGTTGTTGTTTTAATAAGGCTTTTGCTTTACCCGTTTTTTCGACCCGCCGGGAGGAAGCAGAAAAACCGTGTAAAACTATACGAAAAAGAAAAACGTGCAGACGATGTTAAACGAAAAAACCGTGAGCTTAAAATAAAAATTGCACGGCGGTTTGCAATTCGGTTGCCGTTTACACAGACTAAAGCACAATTGAAAAAGACAATTGAACGATTGGGAATTGACAAGTATCCCGAGGAAGTGTGGCTTGAGCAGAATTTGTGGCTTTTGGGAAGTGTTATCGGAGCGATGATTTTGTTCTCGGCTAACAGTACGTTTGGGTTGATTTCTACTATTCTTGTTCCGATATTGGTTCTTTTACCTGCCGATGAATTGAATAAAGAGGTAAGGCGGAAAAATAAAAATATTGCATTGGATTTTCCGCAGTTTTACAGCATGGTTTTCTATCAGTATTCAAAATCAATTAACGTATATTTGGCAGATGTAATCAACGATTATCTACCGAACGCCAACGACGATATGGCAGAGGAGCTGAATGTCATGTTGCAAAACATAGATTATTCCGATGAGTGGTATGCGTTGAAGCAATTGAAAAAGCGTGTTCCGGTTCATCACATTATCAAGTTCTGCGACATTATGGAAACCCGACTGAGCGGGTATGACAATATTTCACAAATGCAATATCTGAAAAATGAGATTGACAGCTTCCGTGTTAAGGAATTAGAAGAGGAATTGAACAAGCGGGTCAGGAAAAATAATTTAATTCAGATTACTTTATTGGCAGTGCTGGGACTATATATAGTCATATACTATTTGTTTACAATTTTGGCATCCTTAGATATGTTTATGTAAAAATTATTTAAACGGAGGTTATTTATATGTTAAAGAGACTTTTAGAAAAAAGAGGCGAGTTCAGTGTCAAGGGGTTGGCGATTATGGTGGGAACAATTGTAGTAATCGGGGCAGTCGTGACGATTGTTGTAAACGGCTTACTCGAGGGCTGGATTGTTCAGGTTTGGGATACGATTTGGGGCTGGATTGAATCCACCTTTATGTCATAGGTCATGGTAGGTGTATTAAAGGCGGTTTTAATTGCGATTGTTTCTGTAATTGTGTTAATTCTTATTATGCAATTGGCGTTCTTTTTCCCGTTTTACATGACTGTTGTTATAGAAACAGCAAAATTAGCCAATATTGCCGCAACCGACAATTACCTGAAAGTATCATATCTTGCCGATAGTGAAATGCTGCTGCGTGAACGTCCCATATTCAATAATACGGAATTTGAGATTACGGTAACTAACGCTGATGGCCGCAATGCGGTGGGGTTTGACAATTCATTAATTTATGAGGAAGATGAGTATCTCGCCGACAACTTTAAACCGTATCTTCAGCGGGGTGAACCCATAACAGTTACCATGACCGCTGAATATCCGATTGAAGTTATTCTGTGGGGGAGACCTCTGCCTTTGCGTCCTGTTGAAGTGTCATACTCTGTGACAACAATAGGACTCAGATATTATAAGGATTTGGACACATGAAGAGTATTGCGGCAGTGATATTAGCAATTGTTTTGCTTTCGGTGGTTATTACACAATTGTCGGAAACATCGAATGTCTTAAAAGAGAAGGTTACGCTTGATGCGGCAGTTTTAACTTCCTGCCGTGTCGCAAGCGGGCTTTCGCTCGAAAATAGTGAGCTTCGGGATTTAGAACTGCTTATTAATGAAGCCGAGTTTATGCAGTTTTTTTCCGAGGCTTTTTGTTCGACACTTGATGTGGAGTTAATTAATGCCGCAGTTGACAGCATGATATTTGCTTCTCCGAGCGGCAGGTTCAACGATATAACCTTGCGGTTTGAGTTTTATACGGTCGATTATTCCGGGCGTGAGGTCATGATTGTGAGAGTGGATTTAAGCACGCCTTATGTGTTCCGCACAGCATTGTTAAGGGAGGCATCCGGATTTGCGACGGGTGTTTCTCATATTACCGGTTCACAGATGTTTGAAATAGCATTAGTAAATTAAGGAGAAGTATATGGATTATGTTTTAATCACCTTGAAATTCGGCGAAAAGACAGAGGACTTAAAAGTTCCTGCACTTGTTCGGGTTAGTGAACTGCTTGAAATGTTTCACGAGATTTACGGAATAAGCGGTGAAACGCTTCATGCCGAGCCGAAGGGCATGATTTTAGACAAGAGTAAAACCCTTGAGGAGCAGGGTGTTTTTCACGGGGCAAGGCTGACCATTAATTAAAAGGACGGGAGAGTTAATAACGTGAGCGGAAATATTACAAACGGTGGGTTAGCGGTTAAGTGGCAGGGAGGGATTGTGTTCGCTCTGCCGAATGAATGGTTTTTGAACTCGGACGACGAGTATATCTATTACAGTAATCGTGATGACGAAAACCGCCTTTACAGGAAACATAACGTAAACGATAAGGGGAAATTAATTTTAGGCAAGCCCTGTTCGGGAGTTGTTTTGTTTTCGGACAGCTTATACTTTGTTAATGAAAGTGACCGCAAGGTATACAGATGCTCTAAGGACGGGAAAAATGTTATCGCTTGTTCAAAAAGTGAAACCTATGAATTTACGGTGTTAAGCGACGGAACGGTTTATACTAATCCCCATGCAAAGCGGCTTTGTGCTTATGAGAATTCTGTTTTCTTCGCAGACGGCGGCAATTCCGGGAATATATTTGCACTTACTAAGGTAATTCCGAGAACCAATGAAACAGAGGTATTCCCGAGTGTCACACCCTCGTATATTAATGTTCACCTTGGTTATGTGTATTACACCGACAGAACCCAAAATAATAAGATATTCCGCTTTGACCCTGCGACAAATACTAAAATGTCGGTGTTCGGAGGCAGTGCGGAATATCTTCATATAATAGACGATTGGTTATACTTTCTTGTTGATAAGAAATGGAAGAGATTATCATTATTAAATTTCGGGGAGGCACAGGACATATGACAGAGTTTTCAAGACAGCCGAGAATGATGGCGGAGTATCCTTCAGGCGAAACGGAAATCGAAAGTCCGCAGGCGATTAGCGGTAAACCGGAGATACAATGGTTTCAAGTTATAATTATGCCGTTAGCGATGATAGGGGTAACGGTGCTTGTTTTCTTTTTGCAATCTTCTATTGGCGGGTTTATGAGCAATCCGATATTTTTAGTCAGCATGTTAGCTATGACAGGATTGTCGTTTTTCGCTTCGCTTATCAACCTAAATCAACAGTTCAGCAAGCATAAAAAGCAGAAGAAACAAAGAGATAAAACATACAAGAAATACATAGAGGAAAAAGAGGCAGAGTTGAAAATTGCCTCGGAGCAGCAGTCCCGTGCATTAAAGCAGATGAACCCTTCTCCCAATGAATGTATCGAACGCATGAACGTCACCCCCGGGCCGACCTGCCCGACTGACCCTCGAATATGGGAGCGGACACCCGGATATGGTGATTTTCTTTCTTTTCGGGTAGGGATAGGAACTTCACAGGCAGCACTCAAAGTTGTTAATGTGCGTGACTCGGGTATGATGGAAACCGACCCGCTTATGTCTGAGCCTAAAGCCTTAGCCATGAAATATGAAAAGGTTACGGATGTCCCTTTGTGCGTCGGCTTGCGTTCGACGCAAATATGCGGAATAGTCGGGACTAAGGAAAGAACCAATTCATTAGTGAATAATATTTTAGTTCAATTAGCGGCTAATCACGGATATGATAATGTCCGTATTGTTATTTTAGCGGACAGTGAAACATATAAGAATTGGGAATGGGTTAGGTTTTTACCGCATTTGTGGAACGATTCACTCACTGCCCGCAGAATTATTTGTGATAAGGATTCCGCTAAGTTAGCACTCGACGAGATTCATGCGGACATAAAGGAACGCCTTAAGAAAGACAGTGGTGCTTCATTTTCACAGTATTATGTGTTTGTTGTCGAGGATTCAAAAATATTAGATGATTCACCCTTGAGGAGGTATATATTAGAGCCGAATGCCGCTTTAGGTTTAACGACCATATTTACAGCGGAAAATTCTGTGTTTTTGCCGTCGCAATGCGGCGTTATCGTCACGCTCAAGGAAAAAACGGGTGAGGTGATTAATCGGGTTACTAATGAGAAAAACATCTTTGTCCCCGATACAATTAATCCCGTCAACCTCGAAACAGCGGCACGCAGGATTTCACCCTTACGCATAAGGGCTATGGAATCCTCCTCCTCGTTACCCCGTTCGGTTACGCTTTGTCAAATGCTCGGGGAGAGTGATTTAACCAATGTACAGGTTATTGCTAATTGGGCAAAACGCCGTACATATAACGGTATGGAGGTTCCGATTGGGGCACGCCTCGGTGGGGATTTGTTCGGGTTTGATATACATGATGATGTTGGTTACGGCGGTCACGGTCCGCACGGACTTGTCGCAGGGACTACCGGTTCGGGAAAGAGTGAGCTGCTCCAAAGTATAATTATTTCGCTCGCCATAAATTTCCACCCACATGACATAGTATTCGTGCTTATTGATTATAAGGGCGGCGGAATGGCAGATGTATTCAAAGGGATTCCGCATTTGGCGGGGATTATCACTAACTTGGGAGGTAATCAGACGAACAGGGCAATGCTTTCCATAAACAGTGAGCTGAAACGCAGACAGGCACTCTTAGCACAGTATAGTGTCAACCACATTGATAAGTATCAGCGAATATATTACAGTGAAAATCGCCCCGAGGGAATGATTCCAATGCCGCATTTGGTTATGATAGCCGACGAGTTTGCGGAGTTATACCATGAGCAGCGTGAATTTATGAATGAATTAGTCAGTGCGGCACGTGTGGGACGTAGCTTAGGAATTCACCTTGTTCTTGCAACGCAGAAGCCGGACGGTGTGGTTGATGACCAGATTTGGAGCAACTCGAAGTTTAAAATCTGCTTAAAGGTTCAAACCGAAGCCGACTCAAACGGGGTCTTGAAGAAAACCGATGCGGCGTTCATTCGTGAGCCGGGCAGAGCGTATATTCAAATAGGCAATGATGAAATTTATGAATTGATTCAATCAACATATTCGGGGGCAGATTATGTCACCGAGGAAACAATCTCTGATGAAAAAGCTAACGCTGACCGAAGAGTGTTCCGCCTTTCAACAGACGGGCGGCAGACGCAGATTTATCCGAGAATGGGTGGGGAACGCCCTGTTAAGGATGAGAAGAAAAATCCTACCCAGCTTGAAATTATGGTTGAGCATATTGCGAATATTGCTGAACAATCTGGGATTTCTGCATTACCCGGCCCTTGGACTGAGCCGCTCGAGGAGTTTGTTTACTTAAACGAGGTATCGCAGTCGGCGGCTTCAAAAAATAAGGCTGTGTTGTCTGCGGCAGTCGGTATCGTCGATGACCCGAGAGGACAGCGGAGATTTAATTTGGAATTCGATTTTGCTTCAGACGGCGGTTTACTTGTTTACGGAGCATCGGGAACAGGGAAAACAACACTACTTAAAACAATATGCCTTGCATTAGCACGAAGCTATTCCCCTGATGAGGTGAATATCTATATAATGGATATGGGTGGTGCGGCGTTGAAGATGTTTAACGGATTGCCGCATTGCGGGGGTGTTCTGTCTATTGACCAAGAGCGTGAGATTCAGCAGTTTATTCGGTTTTTGTTCAGAATTATTGAAAAACGCAAGGCTTTATTCGAGGAAAACAACACCGAAAGCTTTGTGGAATATCGAAAAAAAGGCTTCGATTTGCCGGCGGCTGTAGTTATGGTTGATGGTTATGCACCGTTGATGGAGGTGTATGACGATGTTGATGAGCAGATTACACTGCTTTCACGAGATGCGGCACGTTATGGGATTTATTTCGTTATCACCGGAATGAGTACGAGGGATATACGTTATAAGCTGTCTACTAACTTTAAATCGGCAGTTACGTTTGAGCTTACAGATAAGTCATATTCCGAGATAGTGGGCAGGACTAACGGAGTAGAGCCGGACGGGTATTTCGGGAGGGGCTTGGTTAAATTGGATAAGCCGTTAGAGTTTCAAGCGGCACTACCCGAGTATAAGGACGGGGATACAGTAACCGATACAAGGGCGGTCATTGATTCGATTGCCAAAAACGAAACACGTAGAGCAGTTCCTATTCCGGTTATGCCGGATAAGGTTGATTTTAAGGCGATAAACTCTGATAACACCGAAACGAACCAATTCTTTATCGGGTTGAACGACAGTGACCTTTCACCGGTTTTGATGAATTTCGGGGAGTATACCTCCTTTGTTATAACAGGCGGTACAGGCTGCGGGAAAAGCTCATTAGCTGTCAGATGGCTCAAGACACTTAAAAATGCGAATATATGTTACATGGATTCAAACGGCGCCGGGTTTGCAGAGCTTTCAGAGGGTGAGAGCTTTAAGGATTTGTCGGGTGTGGAAATGAGCGGTTTTGTCGAGAACCTTGTGGGAGTATTAGAAATGCGGCGGAAGGAGCTTATTGAAGCGAAGAAAGAGGGCAGGGACTTAAGCGAGGTTAAAAGTAGCTGGAAGCAGATTGTTTTGGCGTTTGACAGAATTACTGAAATGATTGAAGATGATGCAAATTATGAGCTTTGTAAACTGCTTACACGAATAGTTAAACGAGAGCAGAATATGAAGGTAATGGTTCTTGCACTTGATACTGTTGATGATTTAAGCACAAGTTATGCCGAGTTGGTTAAGGCGTTGAAAGACGAGCAGACCGGCTTGCTGCTCGCAAGCATGAAGGAGCAATCACTGTTTAATATCAATCTGCCTTACGGAACTGCAGAAAAAGCGTTTATGTTCGGGGACGGGTATGTCATCAGGAGAAGCAGCTTCGCAGGAATTAGGGCTGCGTTTTAAGCAATGCAAAAAGGTGTTCAAACCGTAAATCATACACGGTTGAATAAAAAAGTATCTTTCAGAAAGGAGGTGGAACAAATGGCAGGAGGAAATAACCTGATTACGTTTAATTTTGACAGTGCAAGTCATCTTGGCAGTCAACTCAAAAAACAGACCAGTGAATTAAACGCAACATTATCTGAAGTAGAAATTTATGTGGCAAAGGTAGATGGTTGGTGGAAAGGTGAATCTTGTAATACTTTTAAAAGTAGGTTCAAGCAAAGCAAAACTAAAACAAGTAATCAGCTTGAAGCATGGTTGCGTAGCTATGACGAATTACTCAAAAAAGTAGAGCAAACTAAGAGAGAGCAAGAGAAAAGAAGGTCCGGCAAAATCAGCAATTTCTAATGAAATGCGGTAATGTATTACTTATAGAAAGGAGGTGAATAGAGTGGCAAAATTTAATGTACAAGAGTTTAACATGAATGAAGCACAGGCTTTTGAAAGGGGAATTATAACAAAAATTGAAGAAATAAAAAGGTCCTTTGATAAAATACAAGCATCTGTGGATAGCTGTCAAGATTGGTGGAAAGGCGGTTCTGAGCGAGCGTTTATTGAGCATTTCAGTAAAACAAGAGCAGAAATGGAAGCGTT